>OATR01000002.1_pt1 | contig 237457 bp, 242 predicted proteins | sample 1476031 | NCBI WGS metagenome assembly OATR01 (sample SAMEA2579982, study PRJEB22360) | human gut metagenome | biome: human gut; feature: human-associated habitat; material: faeces | place: Denmark | collected 2008/2010
TATCTCTTTTTTTACTTAAAGCCTTGATAGACTTGACAAATGGTAGAAAAGAGCCATAAAAAATAGTTTGTCTTCGCTCCTAGTTATGGAAGAAGTGTTAAAAAAAGTAATCAAAAAAACCAGGTTTCCCTGGTCCTAACTATTAGCGGCTTACGCGACGGCGAGCTGCTTTTTTACGGTTTTCTTCGATGAAAGCCAATTTCTTTTCTTCTGGTTCGATAATTGTTTTTTTAACTGCGAAAACGGCACCTGCAACAGTAGCAGCAGTTCCAAGAACGCCGGTAGCAAGACCTTTAGCAAATGAATGTTTTTTAGCCATGAGACTATCCTCCGTATATGTTATAATATGCTTATATTATCTAAAAAAATATCTAGAATAGCAAGTGAAAACATTATGAAAACCAAACTTATTGTAGTGGCTGGCCCTACCGCTGTGGGGAAAACGGCACTTGGAATAGAGTTGGCCCAGCGTTTTAATGGCGAAATTATTTCAGGGGATAGCCAACAGGTTTACCGCCAATTAAATATAGGGACTGCAAAGGCTACTCCTCAAGAACAGGCAGCGGCAGTTCACCATCTGATTGATGTCCGTGATGTTGATGAATCTTATTCAGCCTATGATTTTGTGACTGAGGCGCAAATTGCCATTACTGATATTGTCAAACGTGGCAAACTTCCTATTATTGTTGGTGGTACAGGCCTCTATTTGCAAAGTCTTCTTGAAGGTTATCATCTGGGTGGTCAAGTGGATCAAGTTCAGGTGTTAGCCTATCGCTCTGAGTTAGAGCAACTTTCTGATTTGGAACTTTTTGAGCAGATCGATAGTTTAGGTATAGAAATCAAGGAGATTAATCGTCGTCGTGCCATTAGGGCTCTTGAGTTGCATCGCTTTTCTGATAATCCTGAAAATACAGAGACGACTTTTGATCCTTTTATTATCGGATTAGACGATGAGCGCTCTCTGATTTATAAACGTATTAATACTCGTGTTGACAAGATGGTTGAACTTGGGCTTTTAGAAGAGGCTAAGTGGCTTTATGATAATTATCCTGAGGCCCAGTCGGCGCGTGGAATTGGCTACAAGGAGTTATTCCCTTATTTTTCTGGGAAACAAACTTTAGATGAGGCCTTAGAAAAGCTCAAGCAAAATACCCGTCGATTTGCTAAACGCCAATTAACCTGGTTCAGAAATCGTATGACGGTTAAGTTTTATCAGATTTCTAGTCCAGATTATCCTGAAAATGTGATTCAAGATCTTGCTTTATTTTTAAATGAAAGGGAAGGATAGGAGTAGGTGGTTCCTAGTTTTAAATACCTATCTTTGCTATAATAATAACTATGACTAAAGAAGAAAAAAATTCAGCTTATGAAATAATGATTGCCCAGGCAGAAGCACTTTTTGCTAATGAAGATAACGCTCTGGCCAACTTCGCCAATGCTTCGGCTCTCTTGAATACGACTTTGCCCAACTCAGTATTTACAGGCTTTTATCTGATGGATAATGTCAAAAATGAGTTAATCCTTGGACCATTTCAAGGTAAAGTGTCTTGTGTACACATTGCTCTGGAAAAAGGTGTTTGCGGTCAGTCAGCAGCTGAAAATAGGACTTTAATTGTAGAGGACGTCACCAAACATGCTAATTACATTGCTTGTGATTCTGCTGCTCGAAGTGAGATTGTTGTTCCAATGGTTAAGGATGGTAAATTAGTTGGTGTCCTTGATTTGGATTCTCACCAAGTAGGAGACTACGATGACGTTGATCAAGACTATCTTGAACAGTTTGTCAAAGTCCTACTTGAAAAAACAAATCTTACTTTTGCAATGTTTGAGGTTAACTAATGTATCAAGCCTTATATCGTAAATACCGTAGTCAAACTTTTGGCGAGATGGTTGGTCAAAAGGTGATTTCAACCACGCTAAAACAGGCGGTAGAGTCAGGAAAAATCAGCCATGCCTATCTCTTTTCTGGTCCACGTGGTACTGGTAAGACCAGTGCAGCAAAAATTTTTGCTAAAGCAATGAATTGTCCTAATCAGGTCGATGGTGAGCCATGTAACCATTGTGATATTTGTCGTGACATTACTAACGGCAGTCTCGAAGATGTCATTGAGATTGATGCGGCTTCCAATAACGGTGTGGACGAGATTCGTGAAATACGTGACAAATCAACCTACGCCCCAAGTCGTGCCACTTACAAGGTCTATATCATTGACGAGGTGCACATGCTGTCGACAGGTGCCTTTAATGCGCTTTTGAAGACCTTGGAGGAACCCACTGAAAATGTGGTTTTCATTCTTGCGACCACTGAGTTACACAAGATTCCAGCTACAATCTTGTCTCGTGTCCAACGTTTTGAATTTAAGGCTATTAAGCAAGCTGCTATAAAGGAACACTTGGCCTCAATTCTTAAGAAAGAGGGGATGACCTTTGATGACGAGGCTTTGACCATCATTGCCCGTCGTGCAGAGGGTGGTATGCGTGATGCCCTTTCGATTTTAGATCAGGCGTTGAGCCTTTCTTCAGACAATAATGTCAGTCAAGCTGTTGCGGAAGAAATCACAGGTTCTATCGGTCTGACTGCCTTGGATAGTTTTGTTGCTAATGTTCGTAATCAGGAAACCTCACAAGCCTTGTCAAATCTTGAAACACTCTTTGATAATGGTAAATCCATGAGTCGTTTTGCGACTGATCTCTTGGAGTATTTCCGTGATCTCCTTATTGTCCAAGCAGGTGGCGAAAATAGTCACCATAGTCCTCTTTTTGAAGAAAATTTATCCTTAGGACAAGACCACCTTTTTCAAATGATTGATACTGTGACAACCGCCTTACCTCAAATTAAGACAGGAACCCATCCCAAAATTTATGCGGAAATGCTGACGATTAAACTGTCTGAGACACATGCACAAGTCACACAAGAAATCCCAGAAAATTTACAAGAAGAGTTAGACCGTCTTCGTCATGAGGTAGAGGAACTTCGTAAGGCTCTCAAGGAGGGTCAAAGTCAGGGACAAGGACTAGCAGCGCCAACTCGAAAGGCAAAACCGACCTACCAGTATAAGGTTGACTCTGAGAAAATACTGACTATCATGCGTGAGACTATGGAAAATCCACAAAAGTCACGACAATGTTTGGATGACCTTAAGGCAACTTGGTCTGAAATTTTGGATTCAATCAGTCCACAATATAGAGCGCTTTTGAATGGTTCAGAACCTGTTCTTGCCAACCAAGAAAATGCGATTCTGGCTTTTAATGCAGCTTTTAATGCTGAGCAGGTGATGAAACGTAGTGATCTTAACGCTATTTTTGGAAATATCATGAGTTCAGCGGCTGGTTTTTCACCTAATATCATGGCTGTCCCGAAAGCAGAATTTGAAAAACTTCGCACAGAATTCGCACGAAGCCTAAAATCCAAAGAAGAATTGGAAAAAGAAGATCGTGAAGAGTACATCCCAAAAGAACTTGAGTTCCTCTCTGATGTGGTAGAAATAGAGGACTAAAAAGGTCCAGTGGACCTTTTTAGGTCCGAGCCTAGAAATGCAAAAGCGAGGAAGGTCCAGTGGACCTTTTTAGGTCCGAGCCCAGAAATGAGAAAGTGAGGAAGGACCAGTGGCCCTTTTTAGGTCCGAGCCCAGAAATGAGAAAGTGAGGAAGGACCAGTGGACCTTTTTAGGTCCGAGCCCAGAAATGAGAAAGCGATGAAGGTCCAGTGGACCTTTTTAGGTCCGAGCCCAGAAATGAAAAAGCGAGGAGGACCGGTGGACCTTTTTAGGTCCGAGCCTAGAAATGCAAAAGCGAGGAAAGTCTAGTTTCCCTTTTTAGGTCCGAGCCCAGAAATGAGAAAGCTAAAATTTTGCTCATACATTTGAAGCGTCAACCAATATATCTTAGTCTCCAGCAGTTGTAAAAATGAAAAGAGCCTAGTTTACTTGTACTAGGCTCTGCTTATCTGATATAATGGACGTATGATACAACAAATATTGTTTATAACGCTTGAAACTATCTTTGAAACGGTTTGTTTTAATTACAGTTTACAGCATGGAAATTATTTTTTTACAGCCTTTTTTGGTTATCTACTCTTACGTCGTCTTTGGACCACTTATATTGTTTCACGTATTGCACGTGCAGCTAATAAGTCTACCAAGAAGTAAGGCTAACTTCGCCTGCGGTCAGCCATTTTCTCTGACCGTCATCAGTAAGGACCAGAAGTTGCCCCTTGTCGCCAATTTCTTTGGCAATACCAGTATAAGATTTTCCAGCCTGTTCAAAAGTCACTTGTTTGTCTAAAACGAGGGACTTTTCTTTATAGACTTTGACCAAGTCCGCAGTTGGAATAGTTAAAAAGAGCTTCCAAATTTCCGAAATGAGCTGGTTCCGAGTGATGCTTGGTTTTTCAGAATTAAAAAGACTGGTTGCTTTCGTAGCTAACTCTTCAGGAAAATCACTGATTGAGAAGTTAAGCCCAACCCCGATGATGACATCTGTGATGCGACCAGATTCGATAGAGCTAATGGCTTCGGTAAGAACACCGGCCATTTTTTTGTTGTTCAGATAGATATCGTTGACCCATTTGATGTCTGTATCTACGCCTGTAAGTCGCTGAATGGCTTTGACAATGGCAGCCGCTACCATCATGGTATAAGGTGGTAACTCAGTATAATGACAGTTTGGTTTAAGATGAATACTCATATAGATACCACCGTGAGGGGTTGTATAAAAGTGACGTTCAAAGCGTCCCTTGGCTGATCCTTGGTTAGGAGCGAGATAAAGGGCAGGAACAGGGTCTTGTCTTTCCATACCATGTTTAGCATCAAGTTGGGTAGAAGTGGAATCTGGATTTAAGTAGACAGGAAAGTTGAGCTGGTCTGAAATGTCTTGTGGAAGAAGGATATCACCTTTTTCTAGGCGGTAGCCTTTTTTTCGGACACTTGTAATGACGATTCCTTGATTCTGAAGGGTCTGAATAGCCTTCCAAATGGCTGTTCGTGAGATACCAAGTTCTTTAGCGAGGTTTTCTCCAGTAACAAAATCAGGACTCTTTGCTAATATTTCATAAACACGTTCATAAGTTTTCATACCTTAAGTATACTCTAAAATACCCTAAAATGCTTGCTATAAGATAATGATAAGTCTTGATAATTAATAACTATATGACTAGACAAGAAAAACGTGTTATAATGGAATTTAGTTATTAAGTCCCGATAAGGCAGCAGTCATCCTAGCTTGGCTGTTGGTTCTTTGTAACTTTTTAACGGCGTAAGACTCATAGTAGAGTCAGCGTTTTTTCTATCAGAAGGCGATGTGATTTGCTTTGTCTGATATTATTTATTCATATTAAAAGGGGGACATTTTATATGTCAGAACGTAAACTTTTCACGTCTGAATCAGTATCTGAAGGGCATCCAGATAAAATTGCAGACCAAATTTCAGATGCCATTCTTGATGCGATTTTAGCAGAAGATCCAGATGCACACGTCGCAGCGGAAACAGCTGTCTACACTGGCTCAGTCCATGTTTTTGGTGAAGTTTCTACAACTGCCTATGTGGACATTAACCGAGTGGTTCGTGATACTATCGCAGAAATTGGTTATAACAATGCAGAATACGGCTTTGCAGCAGAATCTGTTGGGGTTCACCCATCATTGATTGAACAATCTCCTGATATTGCTCAAGGTGTCAATGAAGCACTTGAAGTGCGTGAAACTGGTGACCAAGATCCACTTGATCTTATTGGAGCAGGAGACCAAGGTTTGATGTTTGGTTTCGCTATTGATGAAACTCCAGAGTTGATGCCACTTCCAGTTAGCCTTTCACATAAATTGGTTAAAAAATTGGCGGATTTGCGTAAGTCTGGTGAAATTTCTTACCTTCGTCCAGATGCTAAGTCTCAGGTTACTGTTGAGTATGATGAAAATGACCAACCAGTACGTGTCGATACAGTCGTTATTTCAACACAACATGATCCTGAAGCAACTAACGATCAAATTCGTCAAGATGTTATTGAAAAAGTCATTAAGACAGTTATTCCAGCAGAATACTTGGATGATGAGACCAAATTCTTTATCAACCCAACAGGTCGTTTTGTAATCGGTGGTCCTCAAGGGGATTCTGGTTTGACTGGTCGTAAGATTATTGTTGATACTTATGGTGGTTACTCAAGACACGGTGGTGGTGCCTTTTCTGGTAAGGATGCTACTAAGGTTGACCGCTCAGCTTCATATGCCGCTCGCTATATTGCTAAAAACATCGTAGCTGCTGGTCTTGCTAAGAAAGCAGAAGTGCAATTGGCTTATGCTATTGGTGTGGCTAACCCAGTTTCTGTCCGTGTTGATACCTTTGGAACGGCGACAGTTGCTGAAAGCAAACTCGAAGCTGCTGTCCGTGATCTCTTTGACTTGCGACCTGCTGGTATCATTCAAATGCTTGACCTTAAGCGTCCAATCTACCGTCAAACAGCGGCTTATGGTCACATGGGACGTACAGATATTGATCTTCCGTGGGAAAAATTGGACAAGGTTGAAGCGTTGAAAGAAGCCGTCAATCATTAAGAAATAGAATTAGAAATAAAAAATCAGAATTTTAATAGGAATTCTGATTTTTTTATGTGCAAAGCCATTTAAATACAAAAGCCTGTTTAATTATTATTTATTAAAATGTAGATAAATATCATTTGATTAGTATTTGTTAAGTAGGAACGTTTAATTCAAACGACTTCATTATAATGGTTGTCACATACATTAAAATAATAAAAAATTGAAAAAAAGGTTGAGAAATAAAAATAACATGTTATAATTATAGCGTCTATATGAATGGGGAATATTGGTAGTAGTAACTTAAAGCCAACTTGTTTGTAATCTATTGACTCTTTTGGGGAGAGTATTTAACGATTACATGTTGGTACTTGGTACTAGTTGATATGGTATTGGGTTATCATACCGATATTTTGATTTGTAAGATAGGGATAGAGCGTAAGTAAAGGGGACGCTCTTTAAAATGGGGAGAAGTTTTTATGAAATATATGTAAATTAGCAATACTGCTGGATTCAAAAACACTTTTATTAGCAAAGCGTTTTTTCTCCTGCAGTTTTTTTATTTTTTAAATAGTGTATTTTTAAATTCGAGGGAGAAGACTAAATAGCTCAAAACCATTGATATCCTTGGATGATATGACTTAGTTTTCTTGTCTTACTTCTTGAATTTTATACGTAATGATAGTCTTTTTATTGAGACCTTTTTCTTTATCTACTTTACATCATTTGCAAAACAAGACCAATAGCGAGGGCATTCCCTTTAATGCTTTTAGAGAAAGGATAACTCATTTTCCTTTTTATTGGGGATAATAAAGTGATAATGTAGAGTCTTATTTGTCAATATTATATTGATTTCGTATAGGTCATAGGGGGATCTTATGGGAAAATTAAATATTATGGTTGTCTTTGGGACAAGACCAGAGGCAATTAAGATGGCGCCGTTAATTCTTGAGTTGAAAAAACATCAAGAAACCATTAATACTATTACAGGACGTTTTGTTACAGACAGTTTGGATGCTGAAGGTATTAAAACTACTTAGAATGGTGAGGCTGTAATGGTATTAGGAAAAGTAAGTGATTTTTTAATCAAGTATCAAAGATTGTTAACGTACTTAAGTATTTTTGCTGCGTTAATGTTATTAATGCGCTTAGTGTATGATGATGTTTTGATTGACCATGATAATCCCATCGTTTTAGCAATCTTTATAGGAATACTAGTTCTTTGGACCCTAGCATCTTACCTTAATCGAGGACAGCATATGCTATCCCACTTTATCTTACAGAGTTCGAAACTTATTAACGTCTATGCTGTAGACTTAGATTATCGTTTTATTGCGGTTAATAAGAATAATATTCGGCTCATGGAAGAAATCTTTTATTTCACTCCCAAAATTGGTGACTTTCCAATGAATTATCTTAATAGTGAAGATGCTGCGCGTTTAAAAGCAAATGTTGATCGTGCGAAAAAGGGTGAAACATTTATATTTATGGATACTATTAAGACAGGCGACAAAACGCTTTACTGGCAAAATATGTATTCTCCCATTTATAACAATCGCCAAAAAGTGATTGGTGTTTCTTGTTTTGTTCTTGATGTTACAGAGCAGAGACTTCATGAACTTGAAATACAGAGGATGGCATACGAAGATGTTTTAACAAGGGTTCATAATCGACGATATATTGAGCTTGCTTTTGAGGAATGTCTGACACGTAAAGAAGAACAAATTACGGTTATTATATCTGATTTGGATAAATTCAAGAAAGCAAATGATACCTTTGGACATGCTACGGGAGATAAGATTCTAATTGAATTTGGTGATATTTTAACGAAGATAATGCCTAAAAGTGCTGTAATAGCAAGGTTAGGTGGAGATGAATTTGCGGTTTTACTCCCTGGAGTTTCTGAAAATCAAGCTGAATTTTTAATAAAACTTGTTCAAGCAGAAATGACTCTCAAAGATATGGGGATTACAGCATCTTTAGGTGCTTATACGAACTCTTATCAATCACATAAAAACTTCGTTGATTTTTTTGCAATAGCTGATAAGAAAATGTACGAAAATAAAAGTCAAAAAGGAGAACGTCGATGATGTTTCAAGATGTTGTTATTGTCATTCCTGCCTATGAACCTGATGACCGTTTGTTGGAACTTTTGAAAAATATTCGGGATAAGGAAAATCAAATGTTTGACATTATTCTAGTCGATGACGGTAGTGGAGCTGATTTTGCACCGTTATTTGCAATAGCGCAGAGTAACTATGCTTGTCATTTGCAAAGACATGCTGATAATAAAGGAAAAGGTCGTGCTTTAAAAACGGCTATTTCATATATTTTGGACAATTTTCCTAATGCCAAAGGAATTGTGACGATTGATTCTGATGGTCAACACACCTACGAAGACATGATGAAATGTTTGGCTGAATTTTTGCAACATCCTGATAGTTTGGTGCTGGGTGTTAGAACATTTGAAAAATCTGTTCCTTTACGTAGTAAATTTGGAAATTTATTGACAAGAGACGTCTTGGGGGCTATGACAGGTGTGAATGTTTCTGATACGCAAACGGGACTTCGTGTGATTCCTATGTCATGGTTGCCAAAACTCTTAACCGTGGAGGGTGAACGGTATGATTTTGAGATGAATATGTTACTTGAGGCAAAAGAGGACAATATTCTGATTCGTGAAGTTGGCATTGCAACGATTTATTTGGATGAAAATCAGTCGTCGCATTTTGATGCGATTCGTGACTCGATTAGAATTTACAAGGTTTTCTTCAAGTACATTTTTTCATCATTGTTTTCCTTCTTGGTTGATATTGTTGCTTTTACGATTTTAATTTCTTTGTTTAATGGATTGAGTTTTAGTGCGGTGACGTTAGCTTCGATTTTAGCGCGTGTGATATCATCTGTTGTTAATTTCACCTTGAATCATAAGGTGGTCTTTAAACAAGGTCAATCAAATAGTGCGATAAAATACTTCACTTTGGTGGTAGTACAGATTGTTTTGTCAAGTTTATTGGTAACAGTTCTAGGAAATGCCTTGACGACGCTACCAATTTCATTGGTGAAGATTTTAGTTGACGGTGCACTTTTCATTGCCAGTTATTTTGTGCAAAAACATTTGATTTTTAGTGGAGGTGAGAATGAAGACTAGTAAGAGGATACTCTATTTCGTTGCATTTGTAACGACTGCCTTTTATTTAACTTGGCGTTTGGTGGCGACTATTCCGTGGCATGATTCATGGTTTGCGCTGATCTTTGGGATTTTATTGTGGGGAAGTGAGGTAGTTTCAGCCATTACAGGCTACATTCTCATTTGGAATAAGCAAAAGGACTTTGAGCTTGAAAAGCCTGAGATTGCTAAGGAGCGTTACCCAGATGTGGATGTTTTGATTGCAACGCATAATGAGGATCCAGAGTTGCTTTATAAGACGATTAATGCCTGCACTTTTATGGAATATCCTGATAAGTCTAAGGTGCATATCTACGTCTGTGATGATACCAATCGTCTAGAAGTTGCCAAATTGGCTGATGAGCTTGGTATTGGTTATTTTGGTTTGGCGGATAATAAAGATGCCAAATCAGGAAACTACAATAATGCTTTACGTCAGACGTCATCACCTTTGGTGGCGACATTTGATGCGGATATGATTCCTTATCGTGAATTCCTGTTGGAAGCTGTGCCTTATTTTGTTGAACAAGTTGAGGCTTATGAAAATGGTGACGATTATGATAAGTCAAAAGTTGGTTTGATTCAAACGCCACAAAGTTTTTACAATGCTGATATTTTCCAATTTAACTTGTTTTCAGAATCAACCTTACCAAACGAACAAGATTTCTTTTCCAAAGAAATTAATGTTTTCAATAATTCGCACGGTGCAGCGCTTTATACGGGGTCTAATACGCTTATTTTCCGCAAGGCGATTGAAGATGTTGGTGGTTTTCCGACAGATACCATTACGGAGGATTTCGAGCTAGGTGTTCGGATAAATGCGGCTGGTTATGTAAATTATTCGACGAAAAGTCCAATGGCTAGCGGGTTAACGCCAACAGATTTGAAGAGTGTCATCAAACAGCGCGTGCGCTGGGGACGTGGCGTTATTCGCAGTAGCTACAATATGAATATCTTCTTTAATCCCAAATTGACAATGGGGCAAAGAATTGTTTATATTAATGGCTATCTTTATTGGTGGTCTTTCTTTAGACGGTTATTGTATATCTTGGCACCGATTTTATTTACGGTTTTCCATGTGCGTGTGGTGGTGTCAAATATCTGGCTACTGTTCCTATTCTGGTTGCCAAGTTTCGCATTGACACGCTTGTCAATGCGAGAAGTCTCAAAAAAATACCAAACACAGGTTTGGGGAGAAATTGTGGAAACGATTTTTGCTCCGTATTTGTTTATTCCCATGATGTTGGAGTCCTTTGGCATTAGCAATAAAAAATTTAAGGTGACACGTAAGGGAAATTATACGTCGTGGACGTTGTACCTTTATGCGCTTCCTTATCTTGTTTTATGGGGATTAGCCGTTTATGGTTTGGTGACTTTTAACTATGGAAAATTTGGTTCAGAGCTTTTTTATGGAAGTATTATCAGTTTTTGGTTGATTTATCATATCATCAATTTGACCTTTGCGATTTTCTGTGCGCTTGGTCGTCCGATTTATCGCTCAAGTGAGCGTTTTACTGTTGATGAAGCTATGGTTATTGAGGTTGATGATGATTCTTACCAAGTGAGAGTCTGTGATATTTCAGAAACGGGGATTTCATTCTATACGGATTTACCATTGTATTTGCCGAAAGAAAAAGAACTGACGCTTAATTTGCAATCACGTAATTACCATGCGAGGGTAAAAGGTCATGTTGTTCGTGTTTTTGCGATTGATAATGGTTGGCGCTACGGCGTTCAATTTTCAGAAGTTCCTGAAGCTGATAAGCGCGAATTTTATCAGTACATTTATGACCGCATTAATCACAATCTTCCGAAGAAAAAAGACCCTTGGATGACAACATGGGATGATTTATTTGAGAACTTTAGTCAACGTTTCCAAAATAATGAACGTCCTGTTTCAGCCTATGACCAAGTAGCTTTTCCGAAAGTTCGTGTCAATGAAGAGGTTCAGGTTGCTGGAAAAAAATGCCAGCTTAGAAAGACAGATTATTATTACATGACATTTTCTGGAGAATTGACAAATCCTAAAAAAGAACCGAATGTCGCATTTACCTACAAAGATTTGCCAATTCAGTTGACTTTTGTGTCCTATGATACTGATAGAGACGAATCGCTTTATCGAGTTACCAATTTAGCGGATTTGGATAGCTTACCTGCTTTTAAAGCCTTAGCAAATGAATGGAGAGGGAGAGTATGATTAGTATTGCTAGATTACTGTTGTTCTTTGTGATTACCATGGGGTACAATGCCTTTTTCCGTAATACTGTGAAGATGAATCGCCGTCTGACATGGGTGTTTACATTTTCAGTCATTACATTGGTATTGTACCTTGGTAGTTTGTTAGGCTTTATGTTGCAGACCGTGTATGCCATTTCTGTTTTGGGCTGTCTTTTGAGTCTTTATTATCTTTGGGCGGTATGGAAAAAGAAATATCGCTTTAGGAGACTTGATTATATTGCGCTTGGAATGATGGCTTATTTGCTTTTGTTTGGAATAACGCTCTGGCATTCGCCGCTTTTACATTATGATAATTTTACGCATTGGGCAACGATTGTAAAATTTTTCCATATCAATAATGCTTTGCCAACACAGCAGGATACGATTATTAGTTATTATACCTATCCTGTTGGAAGTTCACTTTTCATTTATTTTTTCACGACTATCGTAGGCTTTTCAGAAGGTAGTATGTTGGTCGGGCAATTCTTCTTGATTGCTTCCAGTCTTTATGCCATGTTTGCGGCACTTCGTGATGATCGACGTGTCTTAATGGTTAGCATGATTTTTGCTTCGTTTGCTGTTTTTAATACGTTTAACGTTGCTATTCGATTAAATAATTTGCTGGTTGATTTTTTGCTTCCGGCCTTGGCCTTGGCAGCCATAGCAGGTTGTTTTGTCTATCGTAATCGTTTCTGGTTTTTGTCGCTAAATACGGCGGTAATTCTTGGATTATTAAGTATCGTCAAAGTAAGTGGATTTTTCTTTGTCGCTCTCGTTTTAGTAGTTTATGTGGTTTGTATTGTGCGTTTACTTGTTCGTAAAAGAGCACGTTTAAAAGCACTAGTGCTGCTCATAATGACCTTGCTAGTCAGCTCTCTTCCTTTTGTTATTTGGCAAAAGCATGTGACGGATAATTTCCCAAATGCCTCAAGTGCCAAGCATGCAGTGTCCATGTCAGAACTTGGTCAGGTATTGACTGGAAATCTGTCAGGCGTCCCACAAAAAATTATCACTCTTTTTGTCAAATCGGTGTTTACGTTTGACGGTTTGGCAAGCAATGGAATTTTGATAATCAATCTGATTATGCTGATTGCCTTTATTGTGATTGGCATTCGTTTGAAATATAAGAAATTTGTCTTGTTGACTTGGGGATTTGTTGATATTTCGATTGTGACTTACTATATTGGCATTTTACTCATGTATCTGACAGCAATGCCGACTGATGAAGCGTTAGAATTAGCAGGATTTGAGCGCTATGCTTCGAGCATCGTTATCTTTGCTTTTGGTTGTTTGACCATTGCTTTAGCATGGGTAATGGACAAGGGCCTGTATGAAAAAATCATTAGTAAACGTAATGCTAGGTCTTACAAGAGCTTATTTAATAAACGCTTGTACCAATACGCGAGCCTTGTTTTGACAGTTTATGCCATTGGAATGTTCTTGTCAGAAAATAATGGCATTGTTTACAATAACAATCAGGAAACAAACGAGGTCGCAAAAGAAATTCGTCAGTTTACTGGAAGTCAGAGTAATTCGTCAACGGATAGAATTTTGGTTGTAACAGCAGATAAGAAGAATGTAGATAATTATTTTGCCCAATATGCTAGTCGTTATTATCTGTGGGATGTCAATGTTGATGCCAGAGAAAATTTTGTGTCGGTTGACCAAAAATTTTTAGATTTAATGGCATCATACAGCGACAGAGCAACAAGTTATTACCTCAGCAATAAAAATATCGATACTAGAGATAATTCCAATTTAACAGACGATGACTTTATTGCACTCTTAAAAACGTATGACGAAGTCTTGATTTTAGATGACCATTATACGTTTAATACCTTGACGAAAAAACTATTTGGTCGGACATATTCCCCAGGATTGTATAAAGTATCAGATATTCTTGCTGGAAAAGGGTAAGTTTTCATATTGTCCAAACTCACTAATTCAACTGATGACCTACAGATTTTTCAATTTTCCGGTGAACCAATGACTGCACCAAACGTAAATAATTTTAGAAAATCATTGAAAAAACGTTTACCTGAGCATTTAAAGTTAATTCGAAATCATGATTTTCGACATTCACATGCAGCATTCTTGATAAGCCAGGGATTAAGAAAAGGTGAGGGAAAAGACTTTATCTTCTTTACACTGATGAAACGACTTGGACATAGTTCTATCAACACAACAATTAATGTTTATTCACATTTATTTCCATCTCAACAGAAGGAAGTTGCTAACGCTTTTGACGATTTTTAAAAAAAAGTGGGCAGTAAAATTTAAGAAACAGGGGCTAAACCCTTGATATGAAAGGAATCTAGAAAATATTATGATGAACATGCAAGATTTGTTTCATGATTTTTTAAGTCTTGTTAACGTCAGAAATATTGATTTAAAGCCTTTCTTGATTCCAAAAACTAAACTAAAATAACCTGAAATCATTTCAATAAGTCCAAAAATAGACAATACAGTATCTTCTATGTAATCAAAAATGCTTCACTTAATCAGTGAGGCATTTTTGATTAATATTTCTCCTAATATTCACTGCAAAGGTCTATTTATTGGTAGTGTAAAATAAGTTGGGTAAACACAAAAAGAAATAAATCCGTTATAGTAGAGTTGCGAAATATTACTAGAAAGAGATTTATTCCTATGACTCAGTTTACCACATAACTACTAACTTCCTAGCCCCAAAGCAAGATATTTACTTTCTGTTGAGAATTGATAGTACGATAGATCTTAAATAAAGAACTCTGCCTATTAGCAGAGTTTAAATATAGATTTGATAAAAACTCATTTCATCCTTAACGGAATCACAACTAGTACAATAAATTGATTTGACTGAACAGTAATGTTTAGGTGCCCCTTTAATTTCATGACTCTATCATAACTACTTTTTATTCCTATACCTTGTCTGTTAGGAGATTTAATAGACTTCATTCCATCATAATTAACATCTACATTAGAAGTTCTGATGGGATTAGCAACTTTGAAAACTAATTTATTATTTTTAAAACGCAGAGCTATTTCAATCGGTTCTTCTAAGCTATTACGTTCAATTTCTTCTATAGCATTATCAAGAAGATTCCCAAGAATGGCACATGAATCAATCGCAATAGTACTTAAGTCTAAATTATATGGAACCTGTAAATCTAAATTATGTAGAATACCATCTTTTTTCATCTTAGATATTTTTTGATTTAACACAGCATCAATAGGTATACAACCTGTAATCTTACGATTAAATACTTCCTGTCCCAGTATCTTTCGAGTTATTACTTTAATATTTTCATAATCACTATTATCTGCATAAAAATCTATTGAAGAAACAATATTTTTCAAATCATGTCTAAGAACGGCTAGCTCCTTTTCTTGCTTTATAATTTCACTAGTCATACTATTTTCATCAAAAGCTACTTTGTTTTTGATAATATTGTAGTTTTTTTCACTTAAGTAATTGTAAAGCACGATTATAACAATATTTATTAACCACAAATAACTATCAAATGCAAGAACCTTTACTAGAGGTAGCGCTACCTTATGTAACAGCAGAATAATAGAAAAAAATGGAGTAACTGAAAGAATGCCATATTCCATTTTATTCAGACCTATTAAATTATCTACTTTGAAACGCTTCAATCCCAATATGAAGAAAAGAGTCAACAGCATCAATAAAAATTGAACGAAAAGAATAACAAATACTTTAGTTTCTGGCGTATGATTAAATAATAAACCTGCAATATCCTCTTGAATCAAGAACCAAAAAGTCAGAAATAAGAAATGAAATACTTTTTTCATTACCTCCCCAGATAAAAAGAAGAAAAGAATCAAGAAAGTACAAAATAAAGAAAAAATTTTTAAATCAATAAACGTGGTATGATCCACTGTTATTGATGTTCTACCAACAAAATAAATACAAAAAATAAAACAATAAAATCTCATTTTAGGTATTCTGACAACAAAAAAATGTAGTAAATAAATCCAAATAACAAAGCTTTGAAATAAAAAAAGAGAGAGGATTCCAATTGTTTTAAACAAATTAATCATAATCCAAAACTCCTCTCAATAAACTGATTGTAAGTTGCTACTACTGTTTTCTTTCGACTTCTACTAATAGTAATACAGTCACCATTTATCATCGTTACTTCATTTCTATTAAAAGATACAACATAGTCTAGATTAATTATTGCACCGCTATTGACTCTAATAAAATGTGTTTGAGGTAACTCTTCTTCAAGTGTTGATATTTTTCCATAAAACAACACGCTATTATCATTAACCAACTCAAGGTGGATTTTTCGACCAAATTCAGAATATAAGCACACAATATTATCTAAGATTACTTGAAAATGTTCCATACCTACTTGATAAAATAAGAATTTCTGTTTAGCAGTTAATTCTACGAGAACATCACTAAGAACGTCTCTCAATTTTTCAGTAGATACAGGTTTTATAAGATAACGAAACGGAGATACTTCAAAACTCTCTAAAGCATATTGCTCATAACTTGTAACATAGATTAAGACGAAACTCTTATCTAAATTTCTCAATAATTTTGCAGTTTCAATACCATTAATATCCTCCATTTCAATATCTAAAAATATCAATTGATAGTTATCTGCCTGAGTGCTCATCGCCTTTACTAGACGATTTCCTTTATAATAGCCATCAATCTCATAGTGAACATTAATCTCATCAAAATACTTTGAAATTTGAGTTTCTAAATGACTAACTTGTAGACTATCATCATCACAAATTGCTATTTTATACATGTGCTTTCATGAATTCCTTTTTGAAATATTATATCACTCATAATGCTTTCTTTTCAAATCCTTTCGTAGTAGCAATCAATAATAACAGACAAATCAAGAAATAACCTAACAAGTGAACTATAGATAATTCCAATGAAAAACGATAATTCGATACAATAAAAAAGTATCCCGGAACAAATTTAGAAATAATAGCAATATATGACAAAAGTTGACATAAAAAATAAACACCTAAACTTGCAAATGCGGCTACTATTGCCGAAACATATAACGATAAGTAAAAGGCTACACTAGCCAATAAAATAATGAAACTTAAATTTACCAAACTAATTATTATTGATTGCATATTTGTAGAATGCAGTTCCCAAAAATGTACGTAACCAAACTCACTTCGAGATAAAAAACAAATATAAGTGATGAGTGATGATAAGCAGTTCAGTACATACAAAAATAAGATTGATAAGATGACAACTATATACTTAGAAATAATCAACGTTTTCTTACTAGATACTCGGTTTACTTCTAGTAAAATTTGCCCTCCTTGGATTTCTCCTCCTAAAATAAAGGAAGCAGTGTACAAAATTAATAATAGTGGAATAGTTAATATCAATAAAAACGTCCACATCGTTGTAATAAAGGTAACTAAATCCAACTTAGCACCAATTTTTACAAAATCCCAATGTAAAAAAGCGCCTAATCCGTAAATTAACGACCACAAAGATAACACTGCTAATATGATAAAATTTTTCCGTTTCAGTAATTTATATAGTTCTGCTAATATTATCGATTGCATTTTTTCACCCCCTAAATAACTCTTCTGTAGAATCATTTATTGTGATATCTTTTAATTCACTATTATACTTGTAAATAAGCTTTAATGTTGAATTCAGCAACGACATATCCTTTGGTAAAGTTATCTGACCTTCTTTCATATCAATCATATCTCTTAAGTCCTGTTCCAACTCTGGTACTACATGTCCCAAAGTAATAACTATTTGATTTTCCCCTAGTTTAGAATGTTTTTCAATACTCTTTTCATTTATAAATAAGAAATAGTCACAAATTTCTTCAATTTCATGTAACTGATGTGATGAGATTAGTATCGTAACACCCTTTTCCCGACGTAACTTTACAATATAATCTAGAAGAACTCTAACTCCGGTGGGATCCAAACCGACAAATGGTTCGTCTAAAATCAAAAATTCAGGATCATCTAGTAATGCCAGTGCCAAACCCAATCTCTGTTTCATACCAAAAGAATAAGATTTTACTAGTTTTTTACTATTATCTAAACCAACAAACTTTAACAACCTCTCAATTCGGTCATCTAAATTTTCTCCATTAACTGTTGAAGAGTACATAGAGAATAATTTCAAATTATCATATGCAGAGAAATCTTCAAACAGCCTACAATCTAGGAGGAAACCGATTTTATTTAATGTCTTCCTTTTAGTATGATAATTCGGATCACCTTCAAATTGGATATAACCCTTGGTTTGTGATGTAAAACCCAATATCATCTTCATTAGAGTAGTCTTTCCACAGCCATTTTTTCCAATCAAGCCAACTATATCTCCTGATTGAATGTCAAAATTGATATTAGTTAACACCTCTTGTAAACCAAACGATTTACTTAAATTACACGCTCGTAGTATTGTATTCATGAATATTACCTCCACTAGGGGCAGTTTGAATTAAATATTTATAGAAGTTATCACAATTTTTTAATAATACTTCGTATTTTCCCATTGCAGTAACTTCCCCATTTTCCATAAAAATTATGGAATCAAACCTTTGTAAAAATGACTGCTCTAAATTGTGAGAAATCATTATCACCGTTTTTTCTGAACTCAAAAATTTATCAGCTATTAGTTTTGATGATTCTTCATCCAGAGCTGACTCAAATTCATCAACTAGTATTATTGGTCTATCCTCTAAAAATGCTCTAGCTATATTGACTTTTCTCAATTCTCCACCAGAAATATTGTCACCGTTTTCCGAAATCATTTGAATCTCTTTACTTTTATTGTGTAAATTAACGTCTCTAATTACCTCATCAATGATTTTATCATCGTAGCGTTCAAACAATGTAATATTATCTTTCAAAGTACCTTTAAAAGCAATACTATTTTGCGGTACATATGAAATCAATTTGGCGACATCTTCTAAATTACTAGCTTCTCTATCTATAAATACTCGTTCTTCAACATCATTTAACAAATTTAACATTAATCGTCCAAATGTAGTTTTTCCGCTACCATTTGGACCAATAATACAATATTTTTTACCATATTCAAGAGATAGATTAACACCACCCAAGAGCTTTTTATTATCTTTTGTGACACTACAAGTAGAAATCCTTATATTATCAAAACCTTTTTGATATACTTTTTTATCTAAAACGATTGATTGTTTTAAAAAAATATCTGACATTTCTTTCGTTATATCCTTACTAGCCAAAATATCAATAACTGAAGAACCAATCTGTTGAATTGGACCAACTATCAAATTTGAAATTTGTGTAACCGCAATCATCTTTCCTAATGTCAAGCCTTGATTCAACACTAAAAATCCACCAAAGCATAAACAAGAAATAATGATTACATACTGAAAAAAACCACTGATTTGATTATACTCACCATTTTTTACATTTAACAATTGAGCATTCTGTTCAAATTTAAATAACTTCTCTTCAAATTTCTCAAAAAATGTCCGCTCCTTCTGAAAGGTCTTGACCGCCAGTATTCCTTGAAACATCTCTTTTATAAAATGTAGATACTCTCCGCTTAGAACTACATTTTCAGAAACTAAATCATTTAATTTTTTACCAAGTAACAAGGGAACCAGCATAGATACAATCCCTAAAGCAAATACAATTATGCAAATCAACGGGCTAATTTGATATAAATAAACACTCGCAATAATCAACATCAAAGTTGATTGTATCATTGAAAAAATGCTATCTAAAAAATACTGTTCAATTAGCGATATTTTATAATCAAAGCAATTCATCTTTTCACCCGTAGTTGTTTCAGAAAAATCACAATAACCAAGCGATAAAAAATATTTAGCTAAATTTGATTTTAAATACAGATGAATATTCTTAGTAAGCACTGATTGAATCCATATTACAAAAAGATTCAAGATATAGTTTACTACAAGAAAAACTGTAAAGGAAAAAATTGCTAATTTAAACTTTGTAATATCTGATGACTCTAGGGAATCAATGAATTTTTGAATTATTGTAGCAAACGATACTTCAACTAATCCCAATATAAACGTAGAGATAATAAATACTACTATTTTATTTCGTTCTTCCCTTAAGACCCTTTTCATAGACATTCTCCCTAATCAGAAATAATTTCCGCCGCAACTTTATTATAGTATGCTTTAAATAATCGACAATATGGATCTACTTTATCTACTACGTCAAATTTCAATTTTGAACGAGCTCTACAGCCTCCTCCACATAGATATCGGAATTGACATTGTGAACAACCCTCTATTTTATCTACATTCAATGATTTGAATAACCTTGCATTAGCAGATTTCTCTCGCATCTTGTTTATTGAATCGTACTTTATATTTCCTATACAGTACTCATCATACATCAACATGTGGCACGGATAGACATTACCTTGAGTGCCTATGGCAATCATTGAGGTCCCAGCTCCACAGTAATTCCTAGCTACTAAAGTTTTATCCTCTAGGGCACTATCATTGATTGGTGCATCAGATTCAATCATAAACTTACTAATATTTATTAAATCAGTGTTATCGGGAAGATATGACATTAACTCGCCTTCAAAACATGCACTGAGAATACTGAAACTAATCGTTGTTCCTATTTCCTTTGCAAGTTTTACATACTCAAGGAGATTACTTGAATTCAAGTGATGAATTGTTGGAATAATATTGACATTATTTCCCGATTCTTTTAACCAAGAAATTGACCGCATAATCTTGTCAAATATTCCTTTATCTCTGAGATATGGTTCACTATCCGAACAGTATGTATCTAATGAAACAGAAACAGTATCCACAAATTTTGATAGTTCTGAAAGTATATTTTTATTAAAAATAGTTCCATTAGTTATTAATATTACATTTGGAATTTTAGCAACTATTTTAGCATATTCCACTATTTGAAGAATGTTTTTTCTTAATAAAGGTTCTCCTCCAGAGAATACTAGGTTTTGAATTCCAACATCAGAAAGTTGGTCAATTGCATTTAATATCTCTTCTGTTGATAGATCTTCACATCTATTTCTTCGCTCATCGAAAGAATAACAACCTACACAATGCAAATTACATTTATTAGTTAAATGTAGATAGGCAGTTATTGGGGTTTGCTCATTCTTAAATTCTACATCAGAAATGAAATCATTTTCTACAAGATAGGCAAAAAATTCTTTTTCTTCATCGGTTAAATCGTTACAATTTAACTGATGATTTTTTACTCGTTTTAGAAATTCAATTGCTTGACTATCTACCCCAGCAACTATCCCGTTGCTAAAATTGAATAGTAGGTACATTTCATCTGTTTTCATTACTGAAATATTATCATTTAGAAACATATTTCTCCTCAACTTTTCTTATAAAATAATTTTCAATAAGCATTAACAAAAATACAAATAGACTAATAACAAAAAATGACGATATACTCAAGTCTAATGAAATATTGTTACCTACATTAGGATTAATTTTCATTGTATTTTCGACAAGGCTATTAAACACTTCCTTTGTCAACAATCGGTGAATTATCATCCAATTCAATAAAAAATGTACAATGGTTGATAAAAAGTAATATCTTGTTGTCCCTTTATGGAAGTGTCTTAAGAGAATCACACAACAATTTGAATACAAAATTGAAGGAAGAAGCATCAACAATATATAAAACGTAAACAAATTATAAGTTGAAATAAAATTATAATTGATGAATGTCAAAATAAGTAAGCAAAATAAAAATATTGAACCCAATTTAATTTTCATAAAAAACCTCTTCTAAAAAGTTACTAAAACATTATATAAAGTATGAATAATCGTTGGAATTCCAATATTATTAAACTTTATTCTTATAAATGCTAAAAATATTCCCAAAGGAAATCTTACCATTAGATTATCTAAAATAGGTTCCGATATATGACCTAAAAAGGCAAAGATAAGCGCAGTAATCACTATCGATTCTAAGATATTATAAGAAGACTTCATCCTATCTAAGATAATCATTCTATATAATATTTCTTCAGAAAAGCCTATCAAAATAAAATGTAAAATCAATATAGTTTTTTCAGGTATGTTAACAAGGGAACAAAACAAAATAATTATTAAGGCCGATATAACAACAATAATATATTGGGAATAATTGACTTTACTTTTAAACAAAATTTTTTCTAAACATATTGGCTGCACTACCAAAGCGACCATTGTAGGGGCACTTAATGATAACAGTATGCTCTGAGTTTTTAAAAAAACTGAACAAAATAAGACATATAATATCAAGCAAATATTCGAAATCATTACTTGAAATAAACACTGTACTAATATCTGGAGTTTTCTATTTTCTTTCATAGCAACTTTAAATAAAAAGTAGGCTAATTTTACAATTGCCTACCTAAACGATTGATTGTACATAGAAATTTTTGTAACAAGAAATAATTAAGCATAATACTTCAACAATGATGATTTTTAACAATTTCCATCACTACAAACATTTCTCTGTACTTCTCCGATACTCAAAAAGTAAGCTATACCGTACTCTTAACTTCTTTAATGTAGTGACCAATTGAAACTGAAACTAGTGCACCTACACTCACACAGCCTGCCTTTTTGGTTTTCTTTGTAGAAAATTTAAGCATGATAGCTTCCTCCTTTGAATTATTTCAACATCTCTGTTGATGGTTATAGTATACCTTAAATTGTTAAGATAAAATTTCATTTGTATTATTATGTTGTTTTGAGTGTAGTAAATAGTAAAATATTTTGTTTGATAAAATTTTTATTTTATAAGGGATTGGGAAACACTCACCAAAATATAAAATAATCATCAGCTCAAAAGTGTCGATCTAACTTTTGCTGATGATTATTTTTTCGATAGTGTGTATATACTGTCTGAGCTCGCAAAGACCTAAAATCATATTTTTAGATCAATTTTTAATTTTCCGCACCAAACACAGTGACTGATATTCTAAGACAGCTGATTTTTTAGAAGAACTCAAAAACAGCTTATTCATCAAGATAAGCAATTTCACCATACAAAAACCTTGCATTACCACTCTCCTCATTAATCTTCAGGAATGACTTTCAAAATAACAGTCAATTCTCTGGACTATAATACCTATTATTATAAGTATTCATTTAGTAACAACTTATCTAAATCGGAAAACTGCTTTTCCTCCACAAAATTACTTATTTGATTTTCCATTTCTGCTTTAAACTTGAGGAACTCAATATCAAACTTATCATAAAAAGAGCCTTTTTTACAATGTATATCCCAATCTTCATATAGATTAGCAAGTATGAATGATTTAAAATGCCTAGACGAATCTTTAACTAATTTATCAGCGATATTCTCCAAATACTTAATGAGTAAACTTTCATCTCCATTATTAACTTCGACATAATCAAATTCCTCATCAAGTCGTTCTTTTATTTTATTAAAACTATCTTCTATCTTAATTATTTTAGCCATTAGACGTGATTCTTTGTAATTAGTTATTTTTCCTCCAAACTCACCATGAAAAAGTTCAACTAAAAATTGTAGCGATTCACTAACTCGTTTATGCTCACCGACTTCTATTTCTCTTAAATAAGGAATAAAAATTTCATTATAGAATCGAATAAAATCCAGAATATAATTGTAGTTTACATTAAATAAATCGAGTTGCTCTTGGTGTTTTCTTTGATTATTAAGATATATCATTTTATCCATATAACATTCAGGTGTTTCAAATAAAATATTCTTTAAAGTATAGACAAAATACTGACCACTTAGAAAAATAAAATTCTCCATAATATAGCTTGGAAATTTATCAGAAGTTTTATAATATTTGTTAAAAGTACATTCATAGTGAACTCCAAAAAATGTTATGTAAATCTGTCTCAATCTATCCATTTTACTTAACGATATACAACAACTGCCCATTATTCTCTCTAGAATTGCTAAAATAATCTTATTATTATACCCTCTGACTTCAGTAATTAACTGTACTTTATCATTTTTCAAACTTAGCAAGTTATCATAGATTTCTTTTCTCGTTGGAAAGTCAAAATAATGTATGGTTCTATATGTTCGATTTTTCCTTAAATCTTCTCTCAAAAACTTGATAAATTCACTTACAAATACGGAATTATAGACTTTAACATAGTTTCCTTGTTTAAACTTAGCTTTTTCATTCCCTGACTTAACTTCCATTTTTACCTCAGGGGTATCAAACTCATAATTTTTCTCACCTATTTTTACAAGATTTGCTTGAAAATCAACAGTCATTCCCTCGCATTTTGAAAGAAATTCAAAAGGAATATTTGTCAATGGAGCTCTTAAATTACTGTTTCGCATCATATAATATCTTGAACTAAAATTATCAATTAACAAATTGTACTTCCGCTTTAGCTGTTCTTCAAGATTTTGAAGGACTTTTCTTTTGTCATCTATTGAGTCAAAAATATAATAATCCTTCTCACATTCAATCACACTTGAAATATCTAATTCAAGGTCCAGTTCAGCTATTCCTTTCAAAGAAGGTAGCCATAATTTTTTATCTAAATTCACTAGACTAACGTTCTGGTTTCTACCAGAGTATTCCGAAGTTAACCCTTTATTTATCTCCGTTAAAACTTTAGGGACTATTTTATAATCTTCACCAAACCATGTCTTATTAATTACGTCTAGAATCTCACCTTTATCCCGTTCAGAGAAAAAAGCTTGCTCAATACTGTATGAATCCTCCTCAAATACACTAATTTTCTTTCTAATAGTAGCCTTTTCAAAATCAATAGATGAATCTCCACTATTCCAAAGAGAAGTAATATCATCAATAGTGAAATTTCTTTTATAGGTGCTATCTACTTCATCTATAAGACATTCCAAAATATTCTCATCCCAAACTTCAAATTTTTTTCCTAAGAATAAATAATCCCCTTTACTTAACTCTTCTCTAAAATAAACATGTTGCAATAAGCCAAAACCAATTGATAAAGACTTAGACTCACTAATTATATCTTCAAATTCCTGTCGATAATATCTGTTTTTCATAAAATTTCCCCCAATCCCAGGCTTACAGCAAAGCCTTCTTTTGTTTTAATTATACATGAAAGCTTAAGGAAAAACATGCTCAAATTACATGTAGAAAAGCTTTCGATAATAAAGGGTCACTGGGTTACAAACTAGGTTCGAAAAAGATAGAATCCTATAGATTTGTATTCAACAGATCAAACAAACATGTCTAAATAGTGCGCACTAAGTAGACGGATTGAAACTATAAACAAGCATCATGCTCTTTGTTTATGTAAAAGTTTCACCGTTTCCTTTGGTGTGCGCTTTTTCATACCTTTTTCGGTCAAACTTTCCATGTTTCTTTCCGTCTCGGACGAGAAAGAGGAAACAAATGACTTATTCAAAAGAAATTAAAAGACTTTACAGCCAACTTTTGGGCAAATCTCTAAAGACAAGAATGAACGAGATGGGAATCTATAACAATCAAATCGCTTCCGACAACTCAGAAGATGATTTCGACTTCATTTCAGAAAGTGCCGTTGGAGAAATTCTAAAAGGAAGAAGAAATCTCACTAAAAAGAGCTATGAAGCTTTTCAATCAACACTGAATTACAAGACACCGCGAGAAGTTTTTTTCCCAAGCTCTGATTTTGAACTCCAACTCATTGAAACTATTATTTCTACTATTTTGACTGAATCATGCTTTAAACAAACTTTACTTAGAGAAGCTATATGTAAAAAACTTGATGAAAATTTAGAACAACAGAATATATCAGATTTTGTAAATGCTCATCAAAAGATACTTTTAAACTCATTAGCTCAGTTCTTCCCAGCGTCTCCGAAGGAAAAGACTTCCTTTCAAATTGCTGAACGATTGACTGAATGGCTTACAGAATTGGTTTGCATCATAACACAATAAAAAGATTCAACCAACCAAAGAACTACTTCAATACTTACTTACGCTTTTACTTATTTCTTTCATATGTGCCGATAAAAAATAAAACTTTACCTTTTCTCAAACTGATTTAGTTTTAAAAATGAGGCTTTGAGATGCTGTAAACTATTTACATGAGATTCTGACATAATTTTCTAAGCCTACGGATTAACCCAAAAATACAAATAATTATTCTACAAAAATAGAACTATGTCACTGGGTTATAAACTAGGTTCGAATAAGATAGAATCTTAGAGATCTGTATTCAACAGATCAAACAAACATGTCTAATAGTGCGCACTAAGTAGACGGATTGAAACTATAAACACATAGACAAGCATTATGTTTTTGTTTATGTAAAAGTTTCACCGTTTTCTTTGGTGTGCACTTTTTTCATGCCTTCATCGGTCAAACTTTCCATGTTTCTTTCCGTCTCAGACGAGAAAGAAGGAATAAATGACTTATTCAAAAGAAATAAAAAAACTTTACAGCCAACTTTTGGGCAAATCTCTCAAGACAAAAATGAACGAATTAGGAATCTATAATAATCAAATTGCTTACTACAACTCAGATAACAAACTTGTTTTTATTGCAGAGTCGTCTGTCGGTCAAATCATCAAAGGTAGAAGAAATCTAACCTTTGAAAGCTCACTAGCTTTTCAATCAACACTTAATTACAAGACACCTAGAGAGTTATTTTTCCCAAGCTCTGAATTTGAACTCCAACTCATTGAAACTATTATTTCGACTATTTTGACTGCATCATGCTTTAAACAAACTTTCTTTAGAGAAGCTATCTATAAAAAACTTGATGAAAAAATAAACCAACAAAATATATCAGATTTTGTAAATGCTCATCAAGAGATATTTTTAAACTCATTAGCTCAATTCTTTCCAGCATTTCTTACTGAAGAGACTTCTTTTCAGATTACGGAACGATTGACTGAATGGCTTACGGAATTGGTTTGCATCGTAACACAATAATTATCTTCAGACTGTCAAAAAATCTGACAGTCTGCTTTATTGAAATAGCGTAAAATAAACTTGTTCTTAGCTAAGACGAAATTTAAAAACGAGGTATTACACATGAAAACACGTAATCGCAAAAGTGGCTACTCAGCCAATACTGCAACTGAATATATCGACAACAAGCAAGCTATTTACTGCTTAAGCACTGAATTAGAACCACAGATTCGTTTTGAGGACAACCAGCCTACTGGGGAGATAATCGCTTATAAAGCTTGGTTTTCACAAAAAGGGCTTCCTCCATTTACTGTGAAATTTAACTTTGAGATAACTCTTCCACCTTATATGGCCATGGTTACATTTGATAACCTTCAAGCTTGTGAGGTTGGTTACAATGTTTATTTTAAGGCTGATGGGCTCAAGGAGATTAAATGATGACCAAACGAGAATTGGAACAGTACCTCCTTCAAAGCCTTAACATGGGACTAGGTTCTCTCATGCAAGGTGAAACAAGCTATACTAATAGTTTTGACTGCAAGATTATGGATGATGGCTTCCTTTTTCTACCACGTTTACCAGCTGGTTACATTATCGATGACGACCTCTACCAAAAAATTTTCTTAATTGCTAACGCATCATTGTACCCACGATATACTTTGCTAAAGCAAAACTCTGCTTATTTTATGGCTCTTGACACTAATGATATTCATGTTCAACGTGGCCTATTCTTTCCATGGAAAGTTGGTGTCTCCGAACGTCTTATTATTTCTGATTTAGACAGCTTCACTAAGAGTCACGAGAAAGACATTATTCCAATCATGAAAAATCTTGTCCTAGATTATAATAACGTCACTTCTCTAGCCATTGCCGGCAATAGTGGCTCAGGAAAGTCATACACCCTGACCTATCTTCTTAGTCACCTCAAACAGATCTCTGACCTTATTATAATAGACCCAAAGTTTGATACCCCATCACGATGGGCAAGAGAAAATGGCATTGCCGTTATCCATCCTAAACGAAACCGCTCTAAATCAGATTTTGTGTCTGAAATCAATGAAAATCTTAGTGATTGCCTTAACCTTATCCAACAAAGGCAAGAGATTCTATATGACAATCCAAATCAGCACTTCGACCATCTAACTATCGTGATTGATGAGGTCCTAGCTTTGTCAGAGGGTGTTAATAAGACAATCAAAGATTCCTTCTTTTCTCTCATGTCCCAAATTGCCCTTTTAGGTAGAGCGACAAAAGTTCACTTACTGCTGGTAAGTCAGCGTTTTGACCATAATACCATCCCTGTATCCGTTCGTGAACAGTTAAATGTACTCATTCAAATTGGAAATATTAATAAGAAAACTACGCAATTCCTATTTCCAGATCTTGACCCTGAGGGTATAGTCATCCCAATAGGAAAAGGAACTGGGTTAATTCAAATCATCGATAACGAACACCCTTATCAAGTCCTACCTTTGCTCTGTCCAACCTATTACACTAAGAAAGGTATCTTATAAATATGAAAAAATCATTCTTCCAAAAAACTTACAACCTTATCATAAATCTCACCATCATAGGTTTGATTTGTTTCTTAGCACAGTTCTGTTTAGGCTTATTTTATCAAGCTATCGAACTGAGTGGCCTATCTCAATATAATAACTCTTTTATCCTAATCAATGATAGTCTAGATAATATCAAACAAGTCATCTTAGTTTTTTCAATCTCTATCCTAGCTATCTCCTCAATTTTGGTAATCGGTCAACTACTTTATCGGATTGCTAAAGATTCCCTTTGGAATTACTTCAAGTCAGTCTATCAAACCATCCGAATGCGTCAATTTCTTAAACAAGTCGAATACTCTGAACCTATCGTAACAATCGAAAACCAAACCATTACACGATTCAATCCTGTTTTGAGTGAATTTAACCAATCCGTTAGGAAATGCACTGTCGATATCCATCAAGAAGAGGTTTCTATTTTCTTAAAGTTGCCTAGAACTCAACAAGCTCAAAAACTTTTGAAAGATATGGAAGAACATATCAAAGAAGAAATCTCCAATTATAACCCCAACTACTATTTTTCCACACCTCTAAGGGTGGGAAATAAGCTCTGGTTTAAAGGAACTAAACGTTAATAATAGGGCAGTGCCTGGCTCACGTAGTGAAAGCCAAGTGTACTGCCTTTTCAAATAACATTTTTACTGTGTAATGGGGCTACTACGACCCCCATTACACCAATAATCAATAATCATAGGAAGGATAATACTATTGCCAAAAGAAAAACGGTCAAACAAATGGGCTTTCCTGATTTATAAAGAAAGTACACCCCATAATTACCTAGAAATCCTTGAAGAGTTACATATACCTTTTGTACTCAGTCCATGGCATGATAAAGATATCAATAAGGAAACTGGTGAGTTCAAAAAAGCACACAAGCATGGTGCCCTATACTTTGAGTCCTTAAAGAGCTATTCTCAAGTATCAGAACTAATCAAAGAAAAATTAAATGGTCCATCCCATGTTGAACCTATAATGTCACCCAAAGGCATGTATGACTATTTTACTCATGCTGAAAATCCAGAGAAGACACCCTATAACATCAATGATATCGAATCAGGTTGTGGTTTTGAGCTTGATAAATTTTTAGTCAACAGTAATACAGATAATTTTTTATCCTTAGTTATTGATATTATAGAAGAACACAACTTTACAGAGTTTAATACACTCGTGAGATATGCACGAACAGATAACCCTTATCTTTTGGGACTGTTAATGAACAAAACCTATTTTTTTGCTAAGTATTTAGACTCTCGACGACATCAGAAAGATAGAAAAGAGGATAAGTAAATGATTCAAATTGTAGATAAAATTGAACTAATGATACTTACAGGATACACCGATGCACAGGCTAACAAGTTGATCAGAAAAGCCAAACAAAAGCTCCTACAAGATGGCTTTGAGTGGTATGGAAATAAAAAGGTGGGACGTGTCCCTTTAAAAACCATTGAAGACATTCTAGGTGTTGAGTTATCCGCTAAACATGATATAATTAATCCCGTACTGGAAGATACTGTTAATGAGTAAGGAGATTACACATGGCAGTAACTAGACAAAAAAATAAAAAATGGAAGGTGGATCTTAGTGATGGTTATGACGCTATAACAGGCGGTCAAAAGCGTCACAGAAAAACAAATTTCAAATCACGTAAAGAAGCTGAACGTTATGAAGCTGATTACCGTATCAATAAACTTCATCAAGTGGGACACAAAGACAAAGTCTCTGTAGCTTACCTCTACTCTCTTGTCAAAGAAGAAGATGAAATCCGAGGTAATAAAAGAGGTACTATCGACAGTCAAAAATCTTATTATCGGATGTACGTCTCTAAGTATTTTAAGAATGCTAATATGAAAGAGGTCTCGCTTCAAGATATCAAGCAATATCGTGACTGGTTAAGAAAACAACCTAGCGTAAAAGGTGGCACACTAACCAATTCACACATTAATCAACAAATGATCTTTGTTCATAAACTGTTTGATATTGCTGTAACCAATGGCATTAGAACGAACAATCCTTGTGATGGTCTGCGTCGTTTGCCACAACAACACAAAGAAATGGCCTACTATACACCTGAACAATTTAAACGATTTGATTCACTTTTTGAGGAGTCAGAATATCAATACCAGCTTTTATATCGGTTATTGATGTATACTGGTGTTCGAATTGGTGAGGCACTAGCACTTACTTGGGAGCAGATCAACCTTGATGAAAAATACGTTGATGTAAAATTTTCAGCATACTACCGAAATAGTGAGGTCCATATTGGAACTGTTAAGACTACTCAATCTAACAGACGCATATACATTCACAATGCTTTTGTAGAAGAGCTAAAAAGTTGGAAAGCAAGGCAATTTGAACTACTCAAGGCTTTTACAGACAACACTGACTCTTTACAGATTTTCCAAAACTCACCAGAGGTTCTAACCAGTCCAGATATTTCTAATTTCAGGACAAAACTGAAAAAACGCATGCCTAAAAATTTAAAACTGATTCGTAATCATGATTTTAGACATTCTCATGCAGCCTTTCTCGTCTCACAAGGTCTTAGAAATGGAGAGGGGAAAGACTATATTTTCTTCACACTTATGAAACGTCTTGGACACAGCTCTATCAACACAACAATAAATGTATACTCACATTTATTCCCAACTCAACAAAAAGAGGTAGCTTCTGCCTTTGATAATTTTTAAAGAATAAGGCAAAATAAGGCATCAAAAAGTAACAAACAGGGACTAAACCCTTGATATGAAAGGAATCTAGAAAATATTATGATGAACATGCAAAACATGATGAAGCAAGCTCAAAAGCTTCAGAAACAAATGGAAAAAAGCCAAGCTGAATTAGCTGCTACAACTTTCACTGGAAAATCAGCCCAAGACTTGGTAGTTGCTGAATTAACTGGTGACAAAAAAGTGGTTAACATCACTTTTACTGATGCTGTTGTGGACCCTGATGATGTGGAAACACTTCAAGATATGACTGTTCAAGCACTTAATGATGCTCTCGGACAAATTGACGAAGCGACTAAAAAATCAATGGGTGCCTTTGCAGGTAAATTGCCATTCTAAAAAATAAAAAGGAATCTAGCGGTTCCTTTTTCTATGCACTCATTTCGCAAATCAATCATAAAACAAAAGGCTTGGACAAATCACGTCCAAGTCTTTTTGTCGTCATTAATTAAAACTGTTACTCCTCAACCAGACCAAGGCCTGACTGAGCATCTTCTTCGTTTGCTTCTTTAGAACGATTCTTTTGACCTAAGTAAATGCTAGCTGAATCTAATGAGCTTTCCAAAGTAGGATAATTCACATCATCATTCACCGTTTTTGAAGGCACAGGTCCAGAGATTAACAGCTCATCATCATTCTTCACATAAATTTTATATTCACCAACTTCACTCGTCTGAGCCAAAATCTCATCCAATAAGTTTGAGTCGCTAGATTGAGCTGCTCCTTCAACAACTTGATTTTCATCCTGCTTTTGCTCTGATGAATCCACTACTTCTGTAATAACAATATAGTCAGGTGCTTCCTCACTAGATGGCTTATCAGCTTCCTTATCTTGTTCTGGTTGACTAGGAGACTCCTGACCCTTGCTATCTTGAGTAGAAGCTTCATGTTTGCTTTCTGCCTCATCACTAAGCAGTTTCGTCTTAGTCTGATTGGTGTCCGAATTAACCTGAGAGGCCCCTTTTGCATCAGCCGATGCGATACTGGTACCCATGAATAGAACAAAAATCCCTAAAGTCGAGACCAAGCCAATCATTAGTTTACGAAATAGACTATTATCTTTTTTCTTAATCATAACTCCCTCACTATGTTTTTGTTAGCTCCGATTAACTAACATGAGTCCTAGATGCTGCTGTTGATCGAATGAAGGTCATACTGAACTCATCTTATAAACCTTCATTATGCTATCTATCTTAACACTCAAAAGCTTTCGTTTCAAGCGATTCCTTAATTTTTAAGCATTTTAAATAAATAAAAAATTCATGTCCTAAAATTGATGAAAATCTATTATCAGATTAAGCTTTTAAGCCTAGACAAATGGTAAATTCTTTAAGCAATGCTCAGTAAACCAAAGATTTGTCGGCTAAAGTGCCAATAAAAGAGCTACTTTGCACCAAACGTCTATCGGATACCTTCATAGTGTCCAAACACTTTCAAAGCAACTATAAAAAGATAGCCCTAAAAGAAAAAGCTAACCTTCTATTAATTAAACAAACGATTATAAAAAGATTAGTGATATACACCTCTAAAACTCTATTTTAAAGGGTCTTGATAGATTTAATGAATACCGCTCCTTCAGAAAATCTCATATAGTTTACATCTAAAGTTTATTTATAGTTATCTTTATTAGCGTTCCTTTATTTAATGAAAACAAAGGAAACTACTAAAGATGATGCTAAGGATCAACTCTCTCATATACTACTCATCCCATAACATTTGTATCTTATCAGCTCTAACGTGCTAAATACACCGACCTTAACTCCTCTATTACGACAAACAAGTGTTAAAATTGGAGAAAATACCTGGTAAAACACTAAAAATAGCCTAACTTTATAACCAAATGACCAAATCGGAGACTCACAAAAAGCTCATTTACTAAACTATTTTCTCATATGTAAACGCTTCACACACATCTCTATCACATGTAAGAAAAACTTGCTATGTTTTAGTATTTTTTTAGCATAAACGCTAGATATTTCAAGGAAAATCCGTTACAATGAGATAAGGAAAGATAGGTAATTAACAGCATCATTATTTCATATGAAAGGGAAATTCATGGCTTATATTCAAATGAAGCATAGCTATAAACGCTATAAAACCGGTGATCTGGAAATTATCGCAAATAATGACGTAAGCTTTGAAATTGAAAAAGGGGAGCTTGTCGTCGTTCTCGGTGCCTCCGGTGCCGGAAAATCAACCGTTCTTAACATCTTAGGTGGTATGGACACCAATGACGAAGGCCGCGTCATTATTGATGGTAAGGATATCTCTGAATACTCAGCTAGGGAACTTACGACTTATCGTCGTGAGGACGTTGGTTTTGTATTCCAATTTTACAACTTAGTTTCAAACCTTACGGCCAGGGAGAACGTTGAGTTAGCATCTGAAATCGTTCCAAACGCTAAAGATGCCTCACAAACACTTGTCGAAGTCGGTTTAGGGGACCGCTTGGACAACTTCCCATCACAACTATCTGGTGGGGAACAACAACGTGTCGCTATTGCACGTGCCGTTGCCAAAAATCCAAAGATTCTTCTTTGTGATGAACCGACGGGGGCTCTGGATTATCAAACAGGGAAACAAATCCTAACCCTCCTTCAAGACATGGCGCGCAAACAGGGAACAACTGTTATTATTGTTACCCACAATGCTTCTCTAGCTCCAATTGCTGATCGTGTGATCCAAATGCACGATGCCAAGATTAAGAGTGTGGAAACTAATCCCAACCCACAAAAAATCGAGGACTTGGAGTACTAGAAAGGAGCACCGTCATGAAAAAAACAACTTATTGGAAAGATGTTTGGCGAACCTTTGTAGCTTCTAAAGGGCGTATGCTCTCTATTGCCTTGCTTATGGCACTCGGATCCTTTGCTTTGATTGGTCTTAAGGTCACTTCTCCTAATATGAAAACAACAGGAGAACACTTCTTCAAGGCCCATCAGACAGCTGACTTGAGCTTAATTAGTACTTACGGTATTAACAAAACCGATCAAGACCTTCTTAATACAGTCAAAAAGAAGAATGTTGACATTGAGTATGGTTATTTCAAAGATGCTGTTATCAAGGGCACAAATACGACATTTCGTATCTTCTCAAAACCTAAAAAAATCTCTACCTATGACCTTGTTGAGGGGAAGCTTCCTAATAAGGATGGGGAGATTGCTCTTTCTTCAACCTATAAAGAAGAATACAGTGTAGGAGATAAGATTAATTTTTCTGAGCCAGTAGATAGCTCTGGGCAAAAACAGTTAAAGGAACAAACATATACCATTACTGGTTTTGTCAATTCCTCTGAACTCCTCTCCAAGAATCGTCTTGGTAATGCCAGTGCAGGTACCGGAAAACTAGACGGCTATGCCGTTGTGCCGAAGACAGATTTCAACGCTAATAACTACATGATTGCTCGAATCCGTTACCAGGATTTGGCAAATGTGAGTCCTTTTAGTAAGAAATATGCGGATAAAATTTCAGAAAGAAAAGCTGAACTCAAGGACCTTTTTAAAGACGAGCCTGAGAAACGCTTAACTGAAATCAGGTCCCAAGCTCAAGCTCAAATTACGCAAGGAAAACAAGAGCTTGAAGCAGCACGCACCCAGACTCAGCAGATGACAACAACCAACGCTGCTGAGGCAGCAAGTGTAAAAGAGGCTACTACCAAGATTGAAGCTAAGCAAAAAGAACTCGAAGAAAGTCAAGCAATGCTGGACAATATGCCAGCCCCTAGCTACAAGTTCTACTCTCGTCGAGAGATTCCGGGTTCAGATGGGTATGTTGCTTACGAGAGTAACATCAACATCATCCACGATGTCAGCAACATCTTCCCTATAGCCCTCTACTTTATGGCAGCCTTAGTTACCTTTGTAACCATGGGACGCTTTGTTGAAGAAGAACGAGGAAAAGCCGGTATCCTTAATGCACTGGGGTATAACAATTCACGTATTATCCACAAATTCGTCATCTATGGATTAATTACTAGTATTGCTGGCACAGCTGCAGGGGTTATTACAGGACATACTCTACTTCCAATACTCATTCACAACACTTATAAGAACGATTTGCAACTGCCTGCTTTTGAGTTGCACTTCTACTTAGGGCTTAGCCTAATCGCCTTTCTTTTAGGGCTCCTATCCGCTGTACTTCCTGCCTATGCGGTTGCTAAGAAAGAACTCTGGGAAAAACCTTCCCAACTGCTCCTTCCAAAGCCACCTCGTGCAGGAGCTAAGATTGTCCTAGAGCGCATTACACCTCTTTGGAGACGTCTTAGTTTCAAAGAAAAAGTTACCATGCGTAATATTTTCCGCTATAAACAACGGATGTTTATGACCCTCTTTGGAGTCGCAGGCTCTATCGCTCTGCTCTTCGCAGGTTTAGGAATTCGTTCTTCCGTATCTAATCTTAACCAGCAACAGTTTGAAGACATCATTCACTATGATATGATTGTCGCCAAACAACCGAATACATCAAGTGCCTTTGATAAGCAACTCACAAAGCTTCTTGATAGCAAAGACGTCAAAGAATACTTGAATATTCATTTTGAAACCTTACAAAAAATTGCTGGTAACAATAAGGATACCCAAGAAATCTCGACGATTGTCTTTAATGATCATGATGAGAAAATCATTAATAGTTACGTTAGCTTGAGAGACCGAGCACATAACAAAACGCTTAAATTATCTAATGATGGAGCTATTATCTCTGAAAAAATGGCCAAACTCCTTAACCTCAAGGTTGGCGATACCATTACTGTACAAAACAGTCAGGAAGAATCCGTCAAGATTAAAATTGCTGGTATCACAGAAATGTACATGGGACATTTCCTCTTTATGAATGCTAGCTACTATCAAAAAGCCTTTGGTACACCTTCGGTGAATAATGCCAATCTCGTCAGTCTGGCTGAGCCTACCAAGCAAAATGTGGAAAACATGGCAGCTAAATTCATCAACTTGCCAAATGTTTACGGCGTTGTTCAAAACAACAACCTCAAGTTGCAAATCAGCACCATGGTCAATTCCTTAACGCAAGTTATTGGTATCTTGATTACCGTTTCCATTCTTCTTGCTGTGGTTGTCCTTTACAATCTGACCAACATCAATGTCTCTGAACGTATCCACGAGCTCTCAACCGTTAAGGTTCTTGGTTTCTACAATAATGAAGTATCCCTCTACATCTATCGTGAAACCATCTATCTATCTATTATCGGAATCTTCGTCGGATTTGGTCTTGGACAGGCACTTCACCAATATATGGTAAGCATTATCCCACCAGATCGTATCATGTTTGATCCATCTATTGGACTTGCTACCTACCTTTTACCAGCTGTTCTCATTGTCTTAATCCTTATTATCCTCGGCTTCGTTGTTAATAACCGCCTAGCCAAGCTTAATATGCTCGAAGCTCTAAGTTCAGTTGAATAAGCTAAAAACGCCTGAGAAGTCATTCTCAAGCGTTTTTTTATATTCGATAAATTTATTTCGTTTTAGTCTTAGCCAACTCCAAACAGTAGGTCTTTACATGACAATGAGGACAAGTCAACTTACGAGTCCTTGGTGTATGTCCGGCAATGGCAAATTCTTTAAAACTTGGATCAAAGGTCCTATGACAATTAGGACAGAGGTATTCGAACTGCTTTCTATAGTGAAACACTACTAAATTTGTGGCTATGATAAATGCGGGGCAGACAACAAACAAACCTCTAGGATCCTTAAAATAATAAATGACTATCAGTAGGGCTATGAAATAAAGAAGACTCGTTAGAATGATGCTTCCAAACATTCTCAACTGCAAATTTCGCCATGATTTTTGATTTTCCATAAGACGTGAAATGTCTGACAAATCTTCCAACGAAAGTTGACGCCACTTAGCAGTTGCTTTTTGCAAGTGACGGGCACGTTTTAGTTTGACCTCTATTTCCTCTGAAGACTTTTCCAAGCTCTCGATTTGATCTGTCAACAAAAGCTCTAAAACCTGTTCCCTATTCTCCTCTTGCAAGAGTTTTTTGATTTGATTAATTGAGAAATCCAAATCTCTTAAGAAACAAATGACTTGCAGGCGTTCCAAATCTGAGTCGTGGTAGATTCTCCGACCACCTTCTGTGACTTCAGATGGCGTCAAAATACCACGTTGATCATAATACTGGACAGTCCTAACAGACACCTCTGCTGCTTTAGCCAACTCTCCTGTTGAAAACTGCGACATCTCAGTCACCTCCTTTTAAGATTTTCCATCAAAGGAGGACCTTGGCCACCCTTGATACCTAGATTCTACCTTATAACGCAAGGTGACGAGCAAGCCCTAACCCTAAAGGATTTTCACTTCTTACAGAAAAAGTTAGCCATCACTCTTTACAGCCTTTACAGCTCTTGTAAAGCTTTAGTCGAAAAAGCTACCCAAACCTAAGGCAGCAAAAGGATTGTTACTGACTTCTTCCTGTTGCTCCAAAAGTTTGGCATTCTCATCTAATTCGAGAAACTTCTCGTAAATCTGTGCAGTCATCCGAGCATCCTCCAAGCTGTTATGACCGTTTCCCTTGATTCCAAAGAAATCTGCGACACTGGTTAGCTTGAGGTTGACAATACCATTCAAATCCGAAGCACGACGGTCAAAGGCCTCATCGAAAACATCTAAAACATATTTCTCTTCCAAGTCTAAACCATTTTCAGCTAGAATGGGCAAATCCGACTTAAGAGCATTGTAACCGATAAGTGGTGTATCACCAACAAATGCCTTAAAATCCGCTAGAACGGACTCTAACTTCGGTGCCTTGGCAATCTTATCAGCTGTAATCCCCGTCAAACCATTGATAAAGGACTGCAAAGGAATATCCGAATAGACGAAAGAGTCAAACTGGCCCACTTCCTCATGCCGGTCCATCTTAACAGCTGACACCTGGATGATATGACTAACGCCATCCACCGTGTTGAATTCCAAATCAAAGGCAATATAAGTTTCTACATTTTCCATCTTTATCTCCTACAATAGTTAAAGCTGAGACTGAGTCCCAGCTTCTTTTTTATTTTCCAAATAGTCGTCCAAAGAACCCCTTTTTAGAAGCTTCTTCTTGTTTGGTTTGGATTTCTTCCACTTGAGCTTTGGCTTCATCAACCTCTACCTTAGCCTCATCAAGCTCCAATTTAAGCTCTTCTTTGTCTTTCATAGCAGTCAAGGTCAATTGCTGCTGTTGATCAATTTGCTTATCTTTTTCAGCAATTTGAACATCTTTGACACGCAATTGGTCATCCATATTAGACAACTGCTCATCCTTAGCCTTTAACTGGGCATAGAGACGGGCAATCTCAGAGTTTTTCTCGTCTACAAGAATTTCTAACAGCTCACGTTGCTTAGTTTCTTCATCAATAGGCTCATCGTCAAAGATAGTCTTCTTGTAGATTTCCTCCAACTTAATCAAGCCACTACGCTTAACGACAGTAACCCCTTTTGCATTTTTTTCAGTATCTTCTTCTGGAAGTTGTTTGACACGATTATTGACTGCTTGACGACTAACGCCAAGGATTTCAGCAATCTCGCTGACGGTCTTTTCAATACTCATAATAGCCTCATTTTCTCTTGAAATGTCTTACTATGAGAATATCATAATCACACCTTTCTGTCAATTTGACAAGACAATTCCCCGTCCCTAATATGGGTTTTCAGAGCCATTATGTTAACCCTAAATTCCTGAGCATTTTGCTTGATAGGCTAAAAGTATTTTGATAGACTATTGCTCGGGTATAAATGTATTTTGAAGGATTTTTGCTTAAACAATCAGTACTTAAAGGCTTATCTTTATTAGTACCAGATCTGTTGTATCTAGGAATGGTGGAGTCCTATTTCGCAAGACTTTGGATTTTTATTCTCTCTCCAATTGTCTGTAGTGCTCTTGCAACTATCGTTGCGAAGAATTTGCTTGATACAAAAGCACAAGTCACATTATCTCCAACGATGGGTTTGTTGGGGATTTTTTGATGTTACGGCGTATTCCCATTACAAACTATTATGACTAAACCAGATTGAAAAAAGCCCTAAAGTATGACATAATAAACAAAAGTAAAATAGAAAGAAAAGGTCCTATGAAAAACTTCCGTGATGATATCAAAGTCAACGATCTAGTCCAACCTTATTTAGAACCTATCGTTGAACAAATGACCACCGTGTTTGATCCTGAGATCGAGCTAGACATCTATAACCTTGGCTTAATCTATGAAATCACCCTTGATGAAACTGGCCACTGCTACTTTCTCATGACTTTTACAGATACTGGCTGCGGTTGCGAAGAGACGATGCCTTACGAAATTGCTGAAAAACTCAAATCAATTGATGGTATCAAGTCTGTCAAGGTCGAGACTACTTACTCGCCTGTCTGGAAGATGACCCGTATCAGTCGATATGGTCGCATTGCCCTTGGTATTTCGCCTCGAGGTGGAAAATAATATTAAAACTGGTTGGATAGTTCCAACCAGTTTTTTGCTCTATTTTACTGAGTGTGACCAACTGATCCAAATCACAATGCTTTCAGAGACTACCTTCGACTTCCTAACTCAAAAAATCACACCGCACATATATCCGGTGTGATTTCTTTTATGTCAGTAAATTAGGCTTTACCTGATTTATCCATGTTCCAGAAGTCGGTAACGGCACCACGTGAGGCTGAAGAAACGATGTGAGCGTATTTACCGAGGACACCACGACTATAAAGTGGTGGCAACTCAGTTTCAGCTTTACGTTTCGCCAACTCTTCGTCTGAAACGTGCATAGTGATTTCTTTGGTATCTTGGTCAACTGTAACCATGTCCCCTGTGTGAAGGTAAGCAATTGGACCACCAACCTGAGCTTCAGGTGCAATGTGACCAACAACAAGGCCGTAAGTACCACCTGAGAAACGTCCATCTGTCAAAAGGGCAACCTTGTCCCCTTGACCCTTACCAACAATCATTGATGACAAGGACAACATTTCTGGCATACCAGGACCACCCTTAGGACCTACAAAACGAACAACAACAACGTCGCCGTCAACGATTTCGTCAGAAAGAACTGCTTCAATGGCATCTTCTTCTGAGTCAAAGACCTTAGCAGGACCCGTGATGTTACGAACTTTAACCCCTGATACTTTGGCAACCGCACCTTCTGGAGCCAAGTTACCTTTCAAGATAATCAATGGACCATCGGCACGTTTAGGATGTTCAAGCGGCATGATGACTTTTTGGCCTGGTGTCAAATCGTCAAAGGCTTCCAAGTTTTCTGCAACAGTCTTACCAGTACATGTGATACGGTCTCCGTGAAGGAAACCATTCTTCAACAAGTACTTCATAACAGCTGGCACACCACCAACATTGTAAAGGTCTTGGAAGACATATTGACCTGAAGGTTTCAAGTCCGCCAAGTGAGGCACGCGCTCTTGGAAATCATTGAAATCTTCAAGCGTCAAATCAACGTTAGCTGCGTGAGCAATAGCGAGCAAGTGAAGAGTGGCATTTGTTGAACCACCAAGCGCCATTGTTACAGTGATAGCATCTTCAAAGGCTTCACGTGTCAAGATATCTGATGGTTTAAGACCAAGTTCAAGCATCTTAACAACCGCACGACCTGCTTCTTCGATATCTGCTTTCTTCTCAGCTGATTCAGCAGGGTGGGATGATGATCCTGGAAGACTCATCCCCATTACTTCGATTGCTGTCGCCATTGTGTTGGCAGTATACATACCACCACAACCACCAGGGCCAGGGCAGGCATTACATTCAAGATCCTTAACCTCTTCGGCTGTCATATCACCGTGGTTCCATTTACCGATACCTTCGAAAACAGAAACCAAGTCGATATCCTTACCGTTAAGGTTACCTGGTGCAATGGTACCACCGTAGGCAAAAATCGCTGGAATATCCATGTTAGCGATAGCAATCATAGAACCAGGCATATTCTTATCACAACCACCGATAGCTACAAAGGCATCAACATTGTGACCACCCATAGCTGCTTCGATAGAGTCAGCAATAATATCACGAGACGTCAAAGAGAAACGCATCCCTGGTGTTCCCATAGCAATCCCGTCGGCAACAGTAATGGTCCCAAATTGAACAGGCCAAGCACCTGCATCTTTCACGCCTTCTTTTGCGATTTGTCCAAAACCGTGCAAGTGGAGATTACATGGTGTATTTTCCGCCCAAGTTGAGATAACCCCAACAATTGGCTTTTCAAAACTTTCATCCGTCATCCCTGTCGCACGAAGCATAGCACGGTTAGGTGATTTAACCATACTATCGTAGACAGATGAACGGTGTTTCATGTGATTTTCAGACACGATATTCCCTCCTTAGTTAGTAATCATTTTAATCAAAATGTCTATTTCTATTCTAACATAATTTACCTAAAAATACTGGTCCTTTGACAACTATTCTCCCACTTTAAATTATGCTAAAATAAAGGCATGAAACATTTTGATACTATCGTTATTGGGGGTGGACCTGCTGGCATGATGGCGACCATTGCCTCAGCCTTTTATGGCCAACAAACCCTTCTGATTGAAAAAAATAAAAGACTTGGCAAGAAACTTGCTGGTACCGGAGGCGGACGTTGTAATGTCACTAACAATGGAAGTCTTGACGACCTCCTAGCAGGTATTCCAGGTAATGGGCGTTTCCTCTATAGCGTCTTTTCCCAATTTGATAACCATGACATCATTGCTTTTTTCGAGGACAATGGTGTCAAACTCAAGGTCGAGGATCACGGACGTGTCTTCCCTAAGACAGACAAATCACGGACCATTATCCAGGCTCTGGAGGATAAAATTCATGAACTAGGTGCTACTATCCTCACCAATACAGAAGTTGTCTCCGTCAAAAAGGTCGATGAGCAATTCCAAGTTAAATCTTCAAACCAAATTTTTACCAGTGACAAACTCATCGTCACAACTGGTGGAAAATCCTACCCATCAACAGGTTCGACTGGTTTTGGACATGATATTGCCCGTCATTTCAAACTCCATGTTACTGACCTTGAAGCTGCGGAAAGTCCACTCCTAACCGACTTTCCACACAAGGCTTTACAGGGAATTTCTCTTGACGATGTCACTCTGTCCTATGGCAAGCACAAGATTACCCATGACCTGCTCTTCACCCACTTTGGCCTATCTGGACCAGCTGCCCTTCGCCTTTCTAGCTTTGTTAAGGGTGGTGAGATAGCACATCTGGACTTTCTTCCCAACCAAAACCAAGAAAATCTCAAGATCTACTTTGAAGAAAATTGCGAGAAATCAGTTAAAAACTCCCTCAAAGCCCTTGTACCTGAGCGTATCGCTGAATTCCTAGCAAAAGATATGACCGATAATAAGGTCAAACAGCTACATCCCAAAGACTTGGAAAATCTTATCAGTCAGCTTAAGGACATGGAAATCCCGATCACGGGTAAAATGTCACTTGCCAAATCTTTCGTAACCAAAGGTGGCGTTGACCTTAAGGAAATCAATCCCAAAACCCTCGAAAGTAAAAAAGTCCCTCACCTACATTTTGCAGGAGAGGTCCTTGATATCAACGCCCATACCGGTGGCTTTAATATCACCAGCGCCCTCTGTACCGGTTGGGTAGCAGGTATTCAGAGCCCTTGGGACTAAAAGATTACATATTCTTTTGATGACTATACCTAAAAATGTCCCTTTCAATTCAGAAGGGACATTTTCTCTATTTCCAAAAAGGAGAGGAGGGGATTCGAACCCCCGAGCCCCGTTAAGGACTACACGCTTTCCAAGCGTGCGCACTCGGCCTCTATGCGACCTCTCCATATTAAACGATTAGCCTATTTGTGGCTAATCGCTATTTTTTCATCCTATTTACCAAAGAATTAGTCTTTAAACTGAGCCTCTACTCGATAGATGACTTGACCTTTTTCTGAGAATTTACGCTCGTACTCAGTCATAACGTTACCCTCGTAATCACTAGCATGAAGGTCCAACCAAACTTTGTTGAGAACCATTCCATACTGTGAAAAGCTAGTCAAACTATACTCGAAAAGTCCACGGTTATCGGTCTTAAAGTGAATTTCTCCGTTTTCTGGCAGGATTTGTTTATAAGTATCTAGGAAAGTCTTGTAAGTCAAACGGCGTTTCTCGTGACGACTTTTAGGCCATGGATCTGAGAAATTCAGATACATCATATCCACTTCACCGTCCGCAAAATAATTAGTCAAGGCTGAGCCATCCACTCGCAAAAGCTTAACATTTTCAGCACCTGAGGCCAAGACCTTATCCAGAGCATAACTCAAGACAGATAACTGGATATCAATACCAATGTAGTTGATATCAGGGTTTTGTTGGGCCATTCCAGTGATAAAGGCTCCCTTACCAGATCCCACCTCAATATGGATAGGATTGTCATTACCAAAAAGCTCGTGCCACTTACCTTTAGCAGCCTCCGGCTCAAGGATAACGTATTGAGGATGATTCACTAGGTGTTCCTCTGCACCCTTACGTTTTCTAACTCGCATGTTTACTTTCTAATACCTGTGCAGGGTTTCTCTGAACTTACGCAATTCATAAATTTCTCGGTTGGCGTGTTCCATATCACGGTTATCAAAGAATTTTGAAATTTGTGTTAAGTATGAGAATTGCCCATACCAATAAATCTTGTCCATCACAAGGTCATTATTCTTATAGCCATAATATGACAACCACTGAGGCCAATGTGCCAAAGGAATGTAATGGCTAAGAATCTGTGCCACATCATACATACGGTCTGTCAAACGAACAGAATCCCAATCAACCAAATAAATCAATCCTGAGGTTGTAATAACAAAGTTACTATGACGGGCATCTCCGTGGACAATTGTCGCAATATCTGAACGAAATTCTGGAAGATGACGTTTTAAATCTCTAACGACGTCTTGAAGATAACCATTCTCACGCAATTGGTAGGCAGCATTTTCCTCCCATTCGTGTAGAAGATCAAAGGGATTCTCAATGTGATAATCCAACTGCAAGAGCTGATTTACCAAGTGTTTTGAACGGTGCAAATTACCAAGAATTTGGATAATCTGTTTGCTATTCATGTCATGTTTGGTCAAGATGCGACCATCAAGCCATTCCTGTGCACTCATCATATCACCATTTCCCAGACGCTTAGCCCACAAGAGCTGTGGCGCAATCTGTTCCTTGGCAAGAGCTGCCAAGATTGGTGTTGTATTCATCTTCACAAAGACGCGATCTCCATTTGGGTAGGTCCCCATATAGGCCTTACCACTGTTTCCTTTGAGAGGAGTCAGGCTCAAATCTTTATCTGTTGATGTCACCTAGGCATCTCCTTTTTCTTTAGTCTTTTGCTTCTATTTTAACTTATTTAATAGGTGTTAGTCAATCATCTTCTTAAGCTTAGCTGGTAGGTAGACAAGGCTCAAAACAAGCATCACTCCAACTAAAATGAGGCTAAACTTCAAATCCAAGAGACAAACAGCCTGAATCAGCGTCATCACAAGGATGATTTGGCTAATCAAACGTTTCAGATTGTCCACCTGCATGTCCTTACCTAATGGCATAAGATTGGCCATTCTTTGATAAGCGAAGTGGGATTTTAGGGCTGTCAGTTGGAAGAGCAAGAGGTAATCGAAAATAGCCACAAGTATCATAGCCAACCATTTTTCAGGAACCAAAAAGATTACCAGAAGAGACAAGGCAAAAAGACGACAACTCAAAGCAAAGTAATCTCCAGAGCGTAAGAAGGCCCTTAGGTAAAGATTGTACCAAGTATGGTCCTTGTCCTTCTTTGTACGTTTGAGAATACCATCCAAATAAGCACGGCGTTTTACACTCGACGTAATCCCCTTAACATTGGTAAAGAGGGAGAAGAACTTCAAAATTGATTGTTGCCGTTTATTTTCCGCCGCAATAGCCTCAGCCCAATTAAGTCCAGATTGTTTATAAAAAGGTTGAGCCTTTTTCTGGAAAATAAAATACTTAAGAACAGCCATAGCCACTGCTACAAGGACAACTCCCCAAACTGGAAGCCCCAAGGCTAAAAAGAGTGGGACGACCAAGATAAAAATCAAGGTTTGGATGAGTACCCAAAATCTAAAAGCACGCCCTGTTGCCTTCTTAACATGGTTTAGTACCTCTTCTTCCTTCACCAAGAGGTAGTGCTTGTCAGCAGGCTCTAAATAGGTGGCAATGTTCCCCCAGAAAGGAAGGAAAAGACAAAGCACAAGCAAGCCCAGGACAATGGCCCATGGATTCTTTGGAAAATGTCGGAGCAACTGGCTATACTGCACCAAGACGAAGCCCAACAAAAAGAGAAGAACCAAGATAAAGTGGTCATTAAAGACGTAGCGACTATACTTAGCACAACGGGTATTGAATCGCTTGCTACGCTCCCTAAAAAGCTCAGCTATCATGACAATTCTCCCTTAGTTAACTGCATATAAATATCGTTAAGACTGGCACTACTGTCACCAAAGGTCTGACGAAGTTCATCAAGCGTTCCCTGTGCCAAGACTTGACCGTGATGCAAGATGACAAAACGGTCGCACATTTTCTCAGCCGAATCCAAAACGTGAGTCGACATGAGAATAGCCTTACCATTCGCTTTTTCCTCAGCCAAAAGCTCAATCAAGTCCGAAATTGCCAAGGGATCCAAACCTAGGAAGGGCTCATCAACAATGAGAAGACTTGGACCAACAATAAAGGCACAGATAATCATTACCTTCTGCTTCATTCCCTTTGAAAACTGAGTCGGGAACCAGTCCAATTTTTCATCTAAGCGGAAGAGCTTGAGGTATTTTTCCGCACGTGCCATTCCCTCAGTCACATCAAGCCCATAGGCCATCAGCACCGTTTCCAAATGTTCACGAAGCGTCAACTCCTCATACAAACTTGGAGTCTCAGGGATATAACCAATCTTCTGACGATAGCTAGCCGTATCTTGCTGGATGGTTAAACCATCAATAGCAATCTGTCCTCCATAGGGTGTTAAAAGACCAATAATCTCGTTAATGGTTGTTGATTTCCCAGCACCATTAAGACCAATGAGGCCAACTAATTCACCATCAGCCACCTCAAAAGTGACATTTTTTAGGACGGGAATATTGGCATAGCCACCCGTCACCTTTTCTAATTTAAGCATTATCTTTTCTCTCTTTGGTATGATATAATCTATTATAACAAAAACTCATGGAAAGGTCGTTATTATGGATAATTGTATTTTCTGTAAAATTATATCTGGAGAAATCCCATCATCAAAAGTCTACGAGGACGACAAGGTTCTAGCCTTCCTCGACATTTCACAAGCTACAAAAGGACATACTTTGGTTATTCCTAAGGAGCACGTTCGCAACATCTTAGAAATGTCTGCTGAAACCGCTGAGACTGTCTTTAGCCGTGTCCCTAAAATTGCCCGTGCCGTTCAAAAAGCAACAAAAGCTATCGGAATGAATGTCCTTAACAACAACGAAGAAGTTGCTGGACAGACCGTCTTCCACGCTCATATTCATCTCGTTCCTCGTTACGGTGCAGACGATGGTATCCACATGGGCTTTGACGAACACGAACCAGACTTTGCTGCCTTAGCTAGCCTTGCTGACAGCATTGCTAAAGAGGTAACAGAATGAAACTCGGACGCTTTCTAGCTCTTGGAACCCTTGCCTACGGTGCCTATTACGCCTATAAACGACGTGAAGACATCAAAGAGGAAATCCTAGACCTCAACCAATCACGAGAAAATATCTCTCACGATCTGGACAGAATCAAACGCAACCTTGACATCATCAAGGAACAAAACCTTGTGCTTGATGACATCAAACAAGACCTCAGCTATAAAACACGTGTCTTCCAAAAAGACCTAGAACCTCGACTCAACATCATCCAAGAACATTTGAAAAAATATCAAAGTGAGGATAAAGAATAAAGGTAAGTAGCCTGTGCTACTTACCTTTTTGTGTTGCTTTCCACCTTTTAAATTCTTGATATTCTCTAAAGCTCTCTTCATCAGACAACTCATGTTCTTCATCTGATTCATAAGATGGCGAGACAAACTCTTCAAAATCGTCTAAAAATCCGTTATTATGATTTTTTCTACTTTTCCTCCAAGTTCTACCTTGTTTTATAGCAGTGTCTGAATTGATTTTATTATTTATTACATTTCCTGCTATCGCTCCTAAACCGAGCCATTTTGCTATATTACCTAATTTATTGATTACTTCTGAAATTGTAGCAAAAATCATGATAATTACCACGAATGCCATAAAGAAAAACATTGGCCAAAATAAATCCATTTTACCCTCCTTGAAATGATTTTCTCATATTGAACTATTAAAATTTTTTCAGGCTCGCTAGATACAATGAACCACCGATTATTCCTAAGATTCCGCCAATCCATCCCAAGAAAGGAATAAGAGAAATCGCTCCTCCAACAATCAAAAGTACACTAGGAGCAGTTCCTACCGGAGTATCCCCTTTATAATATACAGCACCAACTATTCCAAGTACTAGTAGTGCTAGCTTTACAAGATATACAAACAAAGTCATTAATCCAGTCGCAGCCTCTGCTCCCGAAGATGCTACACCTAAAATAAACCAGATTGCAAAAAGAAGAAAGATTCCTCCGATTAGTCCTACTACTCCATTTGTCACAGCTAATGTTTTTGTTTTCATTTGTTCTCCTTAATTATATTATTGAATTTGGGTTGAAATATTATCTGTATATTCTTTCAACCCATTACGGTAATTTTTCAAGAATTCAACTAGACTATCTTTACCAACAATCTTAGTATTTCCCATCGGACCGTATTCTTTTTTCTGTTCTTCCAAAGACTTTAATGACTCTTGTTTCATTTGCTCAATTGTATTTGCGTCATCAAGTACTGTACCAGCAACAGCATTTTGATAATTCGTTAGATATTCATCAACAATTTTCGAATACATCGTTAGATAGTCGTTATAGGTTGAAATACTCTCAATTGTGGCATCAGATGTGTCCTGAGGGTTAAAATTACTTGAACTTACAGAACCTGAAGAGCTTGACGTTGTTGAAGAACTTGAAGATTTACTTGTAACTCTTCCTGAAACATTTTTTGCAGTATTTATTAAGTTCTTACTGACCGAACAACCTGTTAATGCTATAGATAGTAAAATCACAGCAAAAGTAAATAAACAATTTTTCTTTTTCATAAGGATTCCTCACCTAAATTTAATTTTCTGTAAACATTATATATATATATATACGTTGTCAACGTTTTCTTGAAAATAGAATACATTTTTAACTATTTATCAGATTATTATAATTTAAATAATTTTATCTCATTTTATATTTAAGAATAAATATACAAGACTTTCCGCTGTGCTAAAGGTGAGAGAAGCACTATTTGCTTCTATCACTCGGAAGATTTGAGACTCAGGCTCAAATCTTAGGAATGGAATTCCGTTAGGAAGTCGCTTCCGTCCGTAGCACCCAAGGAAAGTCTTAAATAAAAAAGAAAAAAACAGAGATGTCTACTAACATCTCTGCTTCATTAATCGGATTGGGAGGTCCTATGCTTTTTATTTAGCATCTTTTTCTTTGATAACCAAGACACCATCTTCCATATCAGCTTCTAGGTGTTTAGCATCAAGGTTATCCAAGTGGAAGTCTGTGACTTTGTCACGGATTTGTTGTTCAACCACACGACGGAGTGGACGAACACCCATGACTTCATCGTAGCCTTCTTCAGTCATATATTCTTTAGCAGCTTCGCTAACTGCCAAGTCGATTTCTTTCTTAGAAAGGGTCTTATTGACATCTACCAACATCAAATCAACAATCTTAGAAAGGTTTTCCTTGCTCAAGTGTGAGAATTCAATCACAGCATTGAAACGGTTCAAGAATTCAGGACGGAAGTAAGGTTTCAAACGATCCAAGAGTTCTGGTTTTTCCGCATCTTCTGTCAAGTTAGCTTCATAACCAAAGCCAGCGTTTGAAGTTGCGATAATGACAGTGTTCTTGAAGTTTACAGTATTACCTTGACCATCAGTCAAACGACCATCATCCAAAACTTGGAGGAGAAGGGTGATGACTTGAGGGTCTGCCTTTTCAATTTCATCAAGAAGGATGATTGAATATGGGTTACGGCGAACACGTTCTGTCAAGGTATTGCTATTGTCATCATAACCAACATAACCAGCTGTTGTACCAATCAATTTAGAAACGGCTGTGCGGTCGCTGTATTCTGACATATCCAAACGGATGATAGCATCTTTTGTACCGAACATATCAAGGGCCAATTGTTTAGCCAACTCAGTTTTACCAACACCAGTTGGTCCTACAAAGAGGAAGCTACCAATTGGGCGGTTACCTTCGTCGAATCCTGCACGATTACGACGGATGGCACGTGCTACTGCTTCAACGGCCTTATCTTGACCGATAACCTTAGTTTGCAAACGGTTACCCATATCTTTCAAACGTTCGATATCAGTCGCCCCCATTTGAGATACTGGAATACCAGTCATACGTTCTACAGATTCAGCCACATCATTTACCGTCGCAGTCACCTTATGATCTTCTGCATGGTTAGCAATTTTCTTTTCAAGTTTTTCAATACGAACCTTAGCATTTAGGGCTGCTTCGTAATCTTCTTTAGCAGCTGCAGCTTCTTGTTTAGCTTTTTCTTCTTCGATTTCACGTTCAACAGCATTGACATCCGTTACTGGATGTTGTGCTGCCAAGTGAGCTGCTGTCACGTCCACAAGGTCAATAGCCTTATCTGGCAAGCTACGTTGTGGAATGTATTGTACTGAGAAATCAACCGCTGCTTTCAAGACATCATCTGGCAAGATAACATTGTGGTGTTTTTCATAAAGATCACGGATACCTTGGAGAATCTTGAAAGTATCTTCTGCAGAAGGAGCATTGACCTTAACTTCGTTGAAACGACGAGCTAGGGCAGCGTTCTTCAAGATAGTGTTACGGTATTCATCTTGAGTTGTTGCACCAATCACTGTCAATTCACCACGTGAAAGGGCTGGTTTCAAGATATCAGCAAGACCTTTAGATCCTTGACCATCGCCAGTGCTTCCGGCACCAAGAATTTGGTGGATTTCATCGAAGAAGAGGATAATGTTTCCAGCTTCTTTGACTTCGTTTACCAAGTTTTGAATGTTTTCTTCAAAGCTACCGCGGTATTGAGTACCAGCTTCAAGTCCAGAAATATCAATTGAAATGATTTCTTTGTTCTTGATGGCAGCTGGGACATCACCATTAACAATGGCTTGTGCCAAACCTTCAACTACGGCTGTTTTACCAACACCAGCGTCCCCGACAAGGACTGGGTTGTTCTTGGTACGACGAGCCAAGATTTCGCAAGCTTCTTGGATTTCTTTGTTACGTCCAATAACAGGATCCAATTTACCTTCACGAGCTTCTTCTGTCAAGTTACGACCAAGCTTAGCAAGGATACCATCTTGTTTAGGTCCTTTACCTTGTTGTTGAGTTGGGTTTACTGCTTCACCTTCATTAGCAGGCAATTGACCTGTTTGACGGTAAATCGCAAATTCTTCAGGTGTCACTTCACGACCGTTAATCATGTAGCGACGGTTTTCTGAACGGTAACCACCCATGTTACCCATCAATTGATTGAAAAGATCATCCATATTATTAAAGTTGTTGTTCATATAATTACCTCATACTGTGTTTTCTTGTGATTTTTTAAGTGTTATTTTTTAGTTCATGTGTAAATTTTGACTTTTACTGACCAAAATCCTAAAAATTTTTAGTAGCATCAACTACTCTTCTAATAATTTCAGGTTTTGCTCTTGGTAGAAGACTGAGAACTTTCACAGCCTTGAATAAATTATCATTTAGCATAAGAGCCACCTTCTTTCTGTGAATCTCTCAAAATAGCTAACTTCCAAGCTTCTTTCAGAAAGAAACTTGTAGATTAAGGAAACCTTTTTCCTTATAGCTTTATCATATACCTTTCATCTGCTTGGGTCAAGAATTTAGTTTTGACTTTTACTGACCTTTTTAATGAAAATTTAAGCAGACAAGCTGCAATCTTTTCATATCGGTATATGGACTGTTTTGACAGCCTTCATAAGGATTTCATTTCCTTATGTTTATATTGTACAATATTGGTCAGTGTTAGTCAATATCTTTTTTGACTTTTTTTGACCTTTATTGTAAATATTTTTGCAGGCAAGCTATAATTACCTTTTTACAAGGATTTAGGCTAGTCCTGCAATCTCATAAGGAAGCTATTCCTTATGAGATTATAATACACCATTAGTCAGTAAAGGTCAATAGTTTTGTTTGATCTTTTTTGACCTTTTTAAGAAAAGTTTACAAAAAGTAAAAAAGCCTACCAGAGGTAGACCTAATAATGATCTTTAAAAGATAGAAAGGCGACACTCTTACCATCAATCATATAAATCAAACGATTTTCAGCATCAATTCTTCGGGACCAAGCTCCTTGAAAGTCATACTTCAAGGGTTCTGGTTTACCAATACCTGAAAAAGGATCCCGTTGAATATCTTTAATTAGCTTACTAATTCGCTTAAGTGTCTTTCTATCCTGATTTTGCCAATAGCAATAATCTGTCCATGCGTCTTCAGTGACAGTGAGTAACATTTTCTACTCCTTTAGTGTATGTTCTTGAATCTCTCCAGCACGTACCTGAGCCATTCCTCTTAAAACCTTGTCTGAAAGTTCTTTATTTTGAACAATCCGCAATGTTTCTTGAATGCTATCCCACTCACTCTTTGAGACCACTACAATATCTTCATCGGGATTTTTATTGACTACAGCTAGAGGTTCAAATTCATCATTAACCTTTTTCATATAATCCTTCAAATGATTTCGAAACGTTGAATAGACGACTGCTTCCATTAGCATACCTCATTTTCCTCTTTTCTTTTATTATATACCAAAATGATAAACTTGTCAGGAACTTGTACAACTTTATCCTTTCTATTACATTTATTCGAAAAAGATTAAAAAAGCCTACCAGGGGTAGACCTTCTATAAAGCTATTTTACTCTAATTGGTACGCGTCCCCAGTTTTGTTGAGAAAGCTCGGCATTACCTAATTGATAAACCTGATCCGCTTGTTGTGTAAGCAGATCCCAAGGCTCCCTTCCAATACGAGCCACTACATCCACAGACTTTTTCACAGATTTGAGATGAGACTGCCCTTTTTGAGAAAATCCAAGCACATGAATGGATTCAGGCAGAGGGTTGTCCACAGCTCCGACCAGGATATAGGTCAAAATACGACGTACACGAGCCTTTGTATAGCGTTTGGTTGCTACCTTATCCACGAGTTCCTCCACAGAAGAAACTCCACGGATAGCAGCTTTTAAACGACTGGCAATCTCTTCATTCACCTGGAAAACACTGGTCAAATCAGGGTTTGTAAGAATCTGATAAACCAGCAATTGGAAATAATTATCCCAAGAAACCTGTGGAGAAGTCTGAAAAAGTTTGCTATTGGGCATGAACTTATCCACAAAATCACTATCTTGCTTGTGGAGACGAAGACTGGTTGCTGAGGCGAAAGATACTTCCTTGTTTGAGGAATGATAGCCAGCCCCTTGTCTCTGGATAGGATTCAGCTCTATGTCCTTACCAGCACAAGCTTTGGCATAGGCTAAGCCTAGGATATGATTGGGTGTATTGCCAGTAAAGGCTACACCAGCAAACTTTTCCCACATTTTTTGCGTCTTCTGTGGATAAGACAAATCACTCGGCAAACTCTCCACAAAGGATTCCATTTCCTCAGACTTTTCAGCATAGACATCTGCTATTGCCTGATAGTCTAGGACTTCTTCCGTGCCAAAAGTAAGACTATCAATCCCCAGTCGAGATAAGATATCGACGGCCCCAGCAGCAAAATAATCGGCAGACTGAACTGCCGTCAAGAAGGGCAACTCAACCACAAGATCTGCCCCATTTTCCAAAGCCATCTGAACCCTAGTCCACTTATCCACAATAGCTGGCTCACCTCGCTGAACAAAATTCCCGGACACGGCAACGATTTTTACGCCTTCAGCCTGATCCAAGAGATACTTGTGGCCGTTATGAAAAGGATTGAACTCAGCAATAATACCTGTAACTGTCATAGGCTCTTATTTTTGGGCCACAAAGAACCAACGTGCACTAGTTTCAGTCGGTTCCTTGTCCTCAAAATCAGCGTAAAGTTTGAAGGATTTGAAGCCAGCCTGCTCCAACAAGATATCATAAGTCAAAACCTCATAGGTGCGTTCCTCATGAACCTCATCATGACGGCTAAAGCTTCCATCTTCCTCTTGGACAAAGAAAGTTAATTCATGGACAATAGAATGCGGTGCCGCATCCTCATAAGTATCCCAGAGCATAGCAAAATCTTCTGCATTTTCATGGTAGGAATAGCCAGGGAAAACCTCATCCGTTTGATAGGTTGAGTGCACATCAAAGATAAAGACGCCATCCTCATTGAGCGCATTGTAAACCTCTTTGAAGACATCTCCAACCTCTACTTCGTCCTGCATATAGCAGATTGAGTCCGAATAACAGGTCACAAAATCATACTTGCCAGCTTGCGATAAATCCAACATGTTGCCTTCAATAAAGTCGATTTTCTGTTTGGCAGAAGACGCACGCTTCTCTGCAATCTTCAACATATCAGCACTCAAATCAAGTCCAGTCACATCAAAACCAGCTTGAGAAAAGCGTACAGACTGAATCCCAGTCCCACAAGCCAATTCAAGCAATTTCTTTTTGTCCTTAGTCTTTGGCAAATGACGGAGAGAGAAATCCGTCCACAAATCGTAAAGACTATCATCCATAACAGCGTCGTAGACCGCCGCAAAAGTTTCATAAGTAGCCATAAATCAAGATACAAAGAGCGTCAAAAGCAAAGAAAGTTTATCTTTTTCTCACAGCTTTTAGCTCGTGTTCAGTTGACAAACCAACCAAACACAAGGCTCCATCCTTCCTATTAAATCTTTAGTTTAACCAACAAAACCCAGTTGTCGCCAACTGAGTTCAATTTCTTATGCCAAATAAGCTGACACATCCACCATTGGTGCTTCATGCCAGAGTTTTTCGAGGTTATAGTGTGCACGTTCATCTTCTGTAAAGATGTGAACAACAACATCGTTAAGATCCAAAAGAATCCAACCACCCTTGTTGTCACCTTCCATGTGACTAGCGTCAAGGCCAGCTTCTTTCACTTTCTCACGGATGTTGTCGGCAATAGCTTCCAACTGACGGCTATTCATTGCACTCAAAATAACAAAATAATCTGTTAGACTTGTAAGGCCGTACAAATCAAGGGCAACAATGTCTTCAGCTCGCTTTTCATCAGCAGCTTTGACAACCAATTCAAGTAATTCTTCTTTCATTTAATCCTCTTTCATTAAAAAATCGTTTTGTAATCTAAGACATCTGCAAAACGTTCATTCCAAATGTTCTCGTAAAATTCATTAATCGTTTCTGCTGGAATGTCGTCTCCATCAAAGGTTGTAACAGTACCTTCGGGAACAACTAGCTTGTAGCCATGTTCGAAAGCAACTTTAACGGATGTATCAACACAATACTCCGTCTGCATACCGCATAAGACTAGTTTCTCAATTCCTTGTTGATCCAAGTATTCCTTTAATCCAGTCTCTTTAAACATGCTATTGTATCGCTTCTGAAAAACCTTCTCATCAGACTGTCTCTTTAATAGTGGCGATAATTTCCAATCTTCCGAGGTTAGAGCCTCTTCCGTTTCAATATGCTGAATATAGATAATTTCAATCTGCTGTTTTCTAGCCTGATCTTGTAAATAAGAGATTTTCTCTAACAGCTTTTGTGTTTCAAAACCTGTTTCTACTAAGATATTTTGTACATCAATAATAATAAAAGCTGTTTTCACTTACTAATCCTCTTTCAAGTAATGCACAAAAGCGTTATAGGTTTCCAAGGTTTGTGGGAAAATCGGCAAGGCCTGGTGAGCCAAGTGTTCGACCGTATGGACGGTTTCATAGGCAACTGCCTTGTCCAAGGATTGCTCTGCTACTTGTCTAGCTTCCTCTACCAAAGGGAAATTACGGTTATGCTCAATATAATCAGCTACATAGACAATCTTATCTAGGGTTGACATGTTATGGCTTCCGACGGTATGGATCTCGATACTACGCAGAATATCACCATCTGTCAAACCCAGGTCTTCTTGAATTTTGTAAATCCCGACCATACCATGCCAGACATTATTTCCCCATTTTTTCAATTCAGGGTCAAGCTCGTACCTATCAATAAGATTCAAGAATTCTTGATCTGGAAGCTCTTTGGCATAGTCGTGTAAAAGACCAGCCAAACCAGCTTTTTCAGTATCGTAGCCATTCTTTTCAGCAAGATGAATAGCAGCTCGCTCGACACCCAAAACATGATTGAAGCGTTTAGGACTCATCACGGCTTGCACTTTTTCAAGAAGTGTTTGACGAGAATAGCCCAAGTATTTTTCATAGGTCATTTATAAAGTCCTACTTTCTTGATATAGGCGAGTACAGATTGAGGCACCATAAAGTTAGGTGTACGATCTTTCTTGATATAATCACGAACAGCGCTTGAACTGATATCCATCAAAGGAACATCAACCCAGATGACGGGATAAGACGTTCCTGCCTTATACTTAGGACGTTGAACACCCACAAATTGCACCATCTCAATAAGTTCATCAATGCGATGCCATTTAGGCAGGTATTCGACCATATCAGCACCGATAATGAAGTAATAATCCGTATCAGGATTGGACTCTGTCAAGAGTTTCATGGTGTCATAAGTATAACTGATTCCCTTGCGTTCCAACTCGATGGTTTCAATATCCAAACCCTCGATACCGTTAATAGCCAACATGAGCATATTTAGGCGATGTTGTTCATCAATAGTCTCTTTTTTATCGACATGAGGTGGCTCAAACTCAGGCATGAGAAGAACTTCGTCAAGTCCTAACTGCTGACGCACCTGGTCCGCAACAACCAAGTGAGCATTGTGAACAGGGTTGAAATTTCCACCTAAAATCCCCACCTGCTTACGGCCAGTATCTTTGATTTCTTCTTCTAGTTGAACCTTTGTAAATGGGGTTACGAGATCCAGTGCCATGTACGCCTCCTCTTACTCAAACATCATTTAAATAACTTTTCTTTTGCCTTTAAGGTTTCAAAAGTCATCAACTATTTTTGGATGGCTTTAACCTTTGGTGATAACTTACGATTTTCTTTTTTAGCTGATTCTTTGTAGAGAATCAAGATACGTCCAATCTTAAGGACTGTATCACAGCCAATTTCTTCTTCCAAAATTTCAGCAACCTCATGAATATCTTCCATAGTGTTTTGGAGTAGGGTTACTTTGATCAATTCACGGGCATCAAGGGCGTTGCGAACGCTCGTTTTGATATGGTCGTTAAGACCATTTTTCCCGATTTGTACAATAGGTTTAAGTGTGTGTGCTTCTGATTTGAGAAAGGCACGTTGTTTTGATGTTAATGACATGTTTATTCCTTTTATTTTATTTGCTGTTTTTCTTAGGTGATAGGGACGCTAGCAAACCACCGGTTTCATAGCTAATTTTTGAGCCTAAGGTCTCAAAAATTCCGAATCCAAGTAACAAACAAGGTTACTTGGATTGTGATCACAGTGAAAAACACATCGTTTGCTCATGACGTAAATCTAGGCAAACTTCATGTTCATTGAAAAGACTTTTTTATGCCTTTCCTTTCTTATACTTTTAATTACTTTATTAAGTTTAAATAATAGCTTTTCGTACGACGACGCCAACGCCTTCTGGTGCCCAGGCGGCAACGATGGTTGGTTGGTCGGCCTTTCCTTGAACACGAATCCAGCCTAGTCCCGAGAAGACAATGTCTGTCTTATCTTTGACAGTGAACTCGTGGCGGACAAGTTTTGGAAAATCGGTAAGATCCTTTGGCCCAGGCGGCATGAGGAGACTGCCAACATGCTTGTCATAAAAGGCATCTGCACCTTCAAGTTTGGTACGATGAAGCTTTAGATTATTGTCAAAGAAGGCTGTAAAACCTTGTTTATCACCATCAATAAAGTCAAAACGTCCTAATCCACCTAGGAATAGGGTTTGACTTGCATTTAACTGATAAGTTTTTGGCTTAATTTCCTTCTTAGGACTAACGTATTTGAGGTCCTTAGCTGACAGGTAATGAGCCATTTGGTGGCGATGAATAATTCCTGGAGTGTCGAAAATGTAAGTACCATCATCCAGCGGAATCTCAATCTTATCAAGGGTCGTGCCTGGGAAACGAGAGGTAGTAATGACATCTTTATCACCAGTAATTTCCTTGATAATGGCATTGATAAGGGTCGATTTACCAACATTTGTCACACCGACAACATAGACATCACGACCCTTACGGAGTTTTTCAATACGTTGAATCAACTCTTTAATAGCATGATGATTTTGAGCAGACGTCAACATGACATCCACCGGACGCATACCTTCTTCGTAGGCACGTTCTGTCAACCACTGGGTTACCTTACCATCTTTAACGGATTTAGGTAGAATATCCTTTTTATTGCCAACCAAGAGCACATCATTACCAGAAACAAAGCGTGACAAGCCCGGAATGACTGACCCATTAAAATCGAAAATATCAACGACATTGACAACGAGGGCATCGCTATCACCAACTTCGTGAAGCAATTTTAAAAATTCATCATCTGTGATATGGACATCCACAATTTCATTGTAATGACGAAGACGGAAACAGCGTTGACAGTACAAGTCTCCCGTTTCTTCAGCCTTTTTGATAGAGCTAGCAGGTGTGTAGCCAGCTTTTTCTTTATCTTCTGTTTGAATTTGGGCTCCACACCCAATACAAAATAATTCTTCCATTAAATTCCTTTGTCGAAGGTCATAGGACCATACGCTTTTTCAATCTTTTTCCACATGCGACGTTCACGCCAACGGTTAAACTTGGTCACCCAAGAATCAGACTTCACCAAAGGCTTAACCAAAATCGAGCGGATACCTGCTCGGTGGCTGGCCCTAATGTCAGTCATGAGCTGGTCGCCCACCATTACAACCTCTTCACGGTTAAAGTGATAGCGCTCAATCGCTTCATTAATCCCCTTAGTAAAAGGTTTCATGGCGCGGCTCACAAAGTCCACATGAAAATTAGCAACCGCACGTTCGACACGGTCGTGTTTGTTATTAGAGACCACAACCACTGGGATGTCAGCCTCCGTCATCTCATCCAACCAAGCACGTAGCTCAAGCGTTCCATCAGGATTGTTCCAAGCAATCAAGGTATTATCCAAATCAACCAAGACGGCACGAATACCGTGTTCACGTAGCTGGTCAGGTTTCAAATCATAAACAGCCTCCACCATAAAATGGGGCCTGTAATCGTCTATACTCATTTTTTCTCCAAAATGTTAGTTTACCTCTTATTCTACCATATTTTTAAGGTTTATGTGTGGGACTTAAGTCCTATTTTTAAGAACAGCCCATACAATAAAGAAAGAGAGCCAGCAATCACTGAACTCTCTCCTTATCTTTGAATTTTTTCTTGTTTTTTAAGGGCAACTAAATTCTTAAGCGATATGATGATAACAGCAAGAACAATTAAAAACATTCCAAGCACATCAATGGCAAAGAAGCGGTCCCCCATAATTAATACGGTTAAAATGACCGACGCTACAGGTTCTACCGAAGCCAAGAGACTCCCTTTGACAGCTCCAACCATGGTTGTCCCCTTAAGGAAAACGGTGTAAGCAAAGACTGTCCCAATGAAGACCAATCCAAAAAGTGCTAAGAGATTTCCACCATTCAAAGAAAGCTTATACTTCCAGGCTTGGATAGCAATCGGAAAGATTAAACCACCGATCAACAGACCTAAACCAATGACAATCAAACTTCCCCATTTTTCAATAGCCTTAGCAGGCAGTAAGATATAAAGTGCGTAGGTCACCGCCGAAAAGAGACCCCAGAACAAGCCCAGAGGTGTAATCGCCAGCTCCCTTATCTGACCATGCGTTGCGATGGTAAAGGTTCCCACAATAGCCAGGATAATCGCCACTAGCTCTGCTGCTGTTGGGAACCTACAATATTTTGCACATACAAAAGCCAGGATGATAACTGGGGTGACATACTGCAAGACCGTCGCTGTCCCAGCATTAGTGTATTGAATAGCACTGAGATAGGCGTACTGATTTAGTACCAGACCAAAGAGAGCAAATAAGGCGATACTTACTAAGGTTTTTCTATCTTTAATAGCTTGTACTAATTTGTCTCGCTGCCTAAAAAAGACTGAAGCCGTTAGTAAAATACCAGACAGAAGCAAACGTAAACTCGTCAAAAGATTGACATTAACACCATGAGCCATTAGGTATTGACCAGAAACTCCTGAAAATCCCCAGGCAATTCCTGCTGTCACTACCATTAAGCTCCCTTTTAGTTGTTTAGACATGTGTTTTCCTCGATTATAATAATGCTTAATTATTATATCACAGAGTGGATAAGGAAAGCGGTTACCCCATAAAACTTAAGCAGTTTTTCTTGAGGAATTTTCAAGCCACCAACCGACAACCCAGCCAAGGACTAAAAGATAATTTTCAAGAGCACCTATGGCATTGACTGAGTGATGATGTTGAAAATAGCTAAGGAAATGATTGGTCCCAATTCCAAGGCCTCCAATAATCAAAGCTATCAGTACAGCTCTCAGATAAAACCAATCGTACTTGAGATTCACGGCAAGAAGAATGATCAGAACTGCCACATTCCAGATACCAATCTCCCTCTGCCAACCAACTGAAATGCCATACCCCGAGTGACTTCCCATATAGGTTGGGAAAAATAGCTGAAAAATAATGGCACCAGTCATGGCCAGGATGACGAGGATAAATAGGACTCTTAAAAATTTGTTCATTGGGTTGCTCCTAAACTCTTTTTTTAATGTTCCCGACTAGTCTAACATAAATGAGAAGATTTTAAAAACCAACCTTTCGGCTGGTTCTTTATCTATTACTCTTCTTTCAACTTCGCCAATTCTTGGGCAAGTAACTTGAGGGCTACTTGTGGGTTGGCTTGGCCTTTGGTTGCTTTCATGAGGAAACCTGTGAAGGCCTTGTCAGCGTTACGTTTACCTGACTTGAAGTCGGCTACGGCTGCTTCATTGTCTGCAAAGACTTGGTGGATGATTGGAATCAAGACTTCAGGGTCTGAAATCTGTACCAATCCAGCTTTTTCGACGTATTCACGCGCACCGCCACCGTTTTTCGCCAAATGAACGAAGACTTTCTTGGCAATCTTAGAAGAAATCGTTCCATCTTCGATGATGGCAATCATTTCTACCAAATTTTCTGGTGTCAATTGGATTTCTTCCAGCGTTTTACCTTCTGCATTCAAGAATTGCGCCACTTCACCTTGGAGCCAGTTAGACACTTGTTTAGCGTCCCCACCAAGGGCTACGGCTGCTTCAAAGAAGTCAGAAGTCACTTTAGTCGCTGTCAATTGGTTAGCATCATAGTCAGACAAGCCAAGCTCTGCTACATAGCGAGCACGACGGTCTTTTGGAAACTCTGGCAACTCTGTACGCATTTCCTCAATCCACTCATCTGAGATTTCAAACAAGGGAAGATCTGGTTCTGGGAAGTATCGGTAATCCGCTGCTCCTTCTTTAACACGCATGAGAATGGTGCTCTTGTGGGCTTCATCATAACGGCGTGTTTCTTGACGAATGATACCACCTGAACGCAAGATTTTCGCTTGGCGTTGCACCTCGTATTCAAGACCTTTACGGACGTTTGAGAAAGAGTTCAAGTTTTTCAACTCAGTCTTGGTACCAAATTCCTCTTGACCGTATGGACGAAGGGAAATGTTGGCATCCACACGCATAGAGCCTTCTTCCATCTTGACATCAGAAATGCCTGTGTATTGGATGACTTCTTTGAGAGCTGTCAAATAAGCATAGGCTTCTTCAGGAGAACGCATATCGGCTTCAGATACGATTTCAATCAATGGCACCCCTTGACGGTTAAGGTCCACATAAGAGAAACCGTCTGGGCTGTGGGTATTCTTACCGGCATCTTCTTCCAAGTGGGCACGTTCAATCCCGATTTTCTTAGTTGAGCCGTCTTCCAATTGCACTTCAATCCAACCCTTGTAGCCGATAGGCTCATCAAATTGCGAAATTTGGTAGGCCTTTGGATTATCAGGGTAGAAGTAGTTCTTACGGTCAAAGTGCATGTGCTGGTGGATATCCATATTCAAGGCCAAAGCAGCCTTAATACCAGCGTCCACAACACCCTTGTTCAAGACAGGAAGCACTCCTGGGAAAGACCAGTCAATCACATTAGTATTGGCATTTTGCTCGTTCCCAAAGTGAGCAGAGGTTGGTGAGAAAATTTTTGAATTTGTATTCAATTCAACGTGGACTTCAAGTCCGATGACTGTTTCAAAGTTCATTAATTGTCACCTCCAAAAATCACGGGTTGTTGCTTGTGGTAATCTGTCGTTGCTTCAAAGGCAGCTGCAGCTTGGTAGATAGTCTCTTCAGAATACTTAGAACCGATCAACTGCAAACCAACTGGAAGCCCTTGCGCAAAACCTGCAGGAATTGAAATTCCTGGAAGACCTGCCAAGTTAACTGGAATGGTCAAGAGGTCCGCTAAGTACATGGCAACCGGATCATGGTTGAGCGAATCCAAATCAAAGGCCACGCTTGGAGCTGTTGGACCAAGGATGAGGTCGTAATCCGCAAAGACTTTTTCGAAGTCTTGGATAATAAGGGTACGGACTTGACCAGCTTTCTTGTAGTAGGCATCATAGTAACCAGATGACAAGCTAAAGGTACCCAGCATGATACGGCGTTTCACTTCATCACCAAAGCCTTGACTACGAGTGTTCACATAGATGTCATCCAAGTTCTTGGCATCTTCCGCACGGAAACCATAGCGAATCCCGTCAAAACGTTGCAAGTTTGATGAAGCTTCAGATGAAGCAATGATGTAGTATACAGCAACCCCGTATTTAGAATGAGGGAGGCTGACTTCTTCGACAGTTGCTCCCAATTTTTCAAAGTGTTTGGCCGCATTGAGGATGGTTTCTTTAACTTCAGGGTCAATCCCTTCACCAAGGTATTCCTTAGGAAGGGCAATCTTCATGCCTTTGATGTCTTGACCAATCTTAGAAGTAAAGTCAGCTACACGAACAGGTGCAGATGTTGAATCCTTGGCATCTTCACTGGCAATGACATTAAGCAATTGGGCATTTTCCTTAACGGTTTGTGAGAAGGTACCAATTTGGTCCAATGAGCTACCAAAAGCAATGAGACCGAAACGAGAAACCGTTCCGTAAGTTGGTTTAAGACCAACAATTCCGTTAAAAGCTGCTGGTTGGCGGATAGAACCACCTGTATCTGAACCAAGAGACAAGCGGACTTGTCCTGAGGCTACAGAAGCTGCTGAACCACTTGATGATCCACCAGGAACCTTGCTGTGGTCCCAAGCATTCTTGGCTGGTCCATAGTAAGATGTTTCACCAGATCCACCCATAGCAAATTCATCCATGTTGGTCTTTCCGATGACAATCATATCTTTGGCTTTCGCATTGGCAACCGCTGTCGCATCAAAGATTGGCTCGTAGTTATAGAGCATTTTTGATGCTGCAGTCGTCAAGATACCATCAGTAGAGATGTTGTCTTTGACTGCGAGTGGAATCCCTGACATGAGGTTGTCAGCATCGATTCCTTTTTCATCAATGGCCTTGGCTTGTGCAAGGGCAGCTTCTTCTGCCACTGTCACAAAGGCATTGACTGCTTCTTCACGCGCCTTGATATCGTCAAGCGTCGCTTGGGTCAATTCGGTTGCTGAAATTTCCTTAGAGACAAGGAGGTCGTGCAACTCTTCAATGGTTTTATGGTTGAATGACATTAGGCATCTCCTCCATCTTCTAGGATAGCTGGCACCTTGATGTAGTAATTGTCTTTTTCAGGTACATTTTTAAACAAGCGGTCACGGTCTGTCCCTTTTTCAGCAACATCCGGACGCAATACAGTCTTGCGGTCAGCCATGGTCGTTGTTGGAGCAACACCCGTTGTGTCCACTTCTTCCAACAATTCCACCATGTCAACAATTTTAGACAAGGTTGTCGCAAACTCAGCTGTCTCTTCTGGAGAGAATTTTAATTTTGAAAGATTGGCAACGTGGGTTACCTCTTCTTGCGTAATTTTCATCTTGCTTCCTTTCGTGAAATGATGATTTTTCAATACCTTCTATTTTATCATAATTTCAGCTATTTTGCTTGGAGGATAAAAAATCTGTAGCAACTTTTTCGTCACTACAGATACCATGGGTTTAGCTTAAACCACAATATTTGAAAGATAGTTAGTCTATGGCTACCAAGAGCTTTCTCCAAGCTTCTAGGATTTCTGGCTTCAGGTATTTTTTCGCCAAATCATACGAAGCTTGATGCATAGACTCAAGATTGCCTTCTAAGACTGCTACAATCTTATCCGCCATGTCAGAAACAAGCAAATCCTCATCCATGGTCTCATCATAAGGAACCAAATAACCGTTCTTTCCGTCTTTGATAAAGGTCGGATTGCCATAGCGAGCATCAAAACCAACCAAGGCCAGACCTGCTCCAGCTGCTTCCATCAGGGTCAAACCAAAGGTCTCCCACTGAGAGGTGGTCACATAAAGTTCATACTGTGGGTAAATCTTCTGCAAGTTCGCATGACCTCTTAGATGGATATAACTACCTGCTCCAAGGTCATCAATCAGGTGTTCCAGATTTTCTTGTTCGACACCCTTACCATAGATATCAAAGTGAAGATTTGGCACTTTGTCATGGGCCAGGGCAACCGCTCTTATGGCTAGATCCAGCCGTTTGCGTGGGTCTAATCGAGAGGCCGTTATCAAACTAAGGGGCTTTCTCTGACCATCTGGATAACTAAGACTATCCAAGTGACCTACAGGTAGGGCATAGATAGTTGCATTGTCTAGCCCTTGTTTGTGAAGGGTAGTCTCTAGTACTGCTTTTTGTGCTTCAGTCGCTGTGATAAAGAAATCAAACCGCTGGGCATACTTAAAGATATAGTAATACTCATAGTAGAGTCCACCATTTTTAAACTCATGCTCTGAATGGAAAACAAAACCTAATTTTACAGGTGATTGAAGCTCTAAAATTGGTCGTGCAAATGCAATCAAGGCAGCCCTATCTAATAATAGGGTGTCTTCTTGTGTCAAGGAAAGGCAATCCAAAAAGCGACGCATGACTTCCGTTTGTGACGCTAAAATCTCATTTTCCAACCTGTACAACCAAGTAGCTCCCTGTTTGAGTTCTTCAAAAGCAATATGCCCATCTTGGTTATGGAAACTTCTTCTGATGAGGATACCCTTTTCAAAGTACTCTGTAACCAGTTTACGGGTTCCATACCACTCACGCTTCAACAAAATACCATTAGTAAGGTAATCGACATATCGGACACACCCCTTTTTATATGGGTCCATTGTAAAGATGAGTCTACTTCCATCTGAAAACTCATAAAGGAACTCTGTTTCATCTTGCTTCTTCAAATCCAGTCGCGTTAACTGAAACTGCTGTTGCAAGGCTCCCACTGTCAACGACGGAATATAACCATCTTGGTCGGTAAAACAGACATAGGCATGCAGGAATTCTTCATAGCGATGTCCCAGAGAAAGATAATAATCCAATTTATAGGGTTGGGGCCAAGTTGTGAAAACAAATTTAGCAGGCGCATTTAATTCACGCAGCATTAAGGCTCTAGATGCCTGGGCCACATCAACACCATTAGGCTCATAGCCCACCAGCAGGTTAAAGGTGTAAATCGTCATCTTTCTCCCCCTTCCAATTGATTAAAGAAAGCCATGATTTCTGCCCTATCAGCCAGTTTTAAAGCCTCTTTTTGAGCCTTAAGCGCTCTAGGATAGACATCTGGTTCCTGCAAAAGTTGGCGGATACTTTGACCCACTTCCTCCACCGAAGCAAAAACAGTTGGTAGGGCCTTATAGTATTGACGGTGGACCGTTGAAGCCAAACCATACAATAGTTGCTCATTTGCAATAGCCTCAAGCGTCACATCAGAAACCTCACTGCCATAATTCAAGTCTAAATAAATAGAGCATTTCCTTAGCAGCTCTCGATATTTCTTACGACTAATCCCAGGATAAAGATGGACATTCGTCTTTTCCTCCAAGCAAGTCAATTTAGGTCCCATACTAGTTAAGGCTGCAATGTGAAAGTCAATATCTGGAAACTTATCAACCAAAGCAGCGAGTCCCTCAATATTTTCCGAAGCAGTCATGACCATGGCCTGGGCAACAAAAGGTTGATTTCCTTCTTGTTCTGCACCAGCGAGATAAATCAATCCCGACCTACGCTCCTCTTGAGGATAATAATTGGTAATCAAAATATGGCTCACCTGATTTTGGAGATACTCAATATTATCATGGCTACCAGAACAATAGACCAGTCGTTCAGCTTGTAACAGTGGAAGCAAATTAGGATCCATACAAATGATAGCTTCATCTGACTTTAGGACCTGCCCAAGAACAAACTTGATTACATCATCCTTACCTGAGAAAATCCTATCTCTTCCCACAGAACCCTGATGAATCAAATAATCTTCTTGGATATAATGCAATAAGACTTCCTCTTGCGCACGATTAAAGTAAATATCCATGAGGGCTCGCCCCTCATCATCTAAAAGACGTTGCTTGGTCCGCCATCCATAACGGTTATAGTCATCAATAGCGACAACCTTTTCCCCTTGGCCGAACCACTCAACCTGCTTGACCGTGCGCTCTCTAACATTTTCACGAAAAATAATATTAGCTCGACGATCTTTGCCGTCAAAAAGATAAGTCGTAATTCCCAAAGTCCAAAGCTCCCAATAAAGAGGAACTGACAAATCATTAAAAAAGAGAGGTTTGCCTTGATAATCATCCTCAGAGGAATAACTAAATGACGATGCTAAACTTATAGTGTTTCCATCTACATCCGTTTCAAAATTAGTGTAGAACACTCGTGATTTCATCCCCAAAGAGTCTAGCAATCTTCTCAATTTATCCGTCGCTTGACTGGTTTCTTGTGCAATAATGAGCATAGTTATCCTTTCTAACTATTTCAAGCAATAAATAGCTTAAGCCTATACTTTTATTGCTCCAAGAATCTCAAGTTGACCTTTGCTGTCTGATAGGTCTCCGTATCTTGAAGATTGGCTTCTTCCAATTTTTCAATGGCACGCTTCAAACGAGTCTTATAAATGTAACGATGCCATGTTAAATCATAGCCCAACATCCCTAGCAGTGCTAGTTTTTCATTTTTAGCTTCCATCTCATCTAAGACACGCTTTTCCGTCCAGACCTGCGACAAGGTATCCTTGCGCCCTACTCGATACCAGTAGATACATTTTTCAGTGTGAATCACACGATTGGCCTTTAACAAAAGCTTATACATAAGGAAGTTGTCTTCGACATTCTTTCCAACCGGAAAACGCAGGTCCTCAAATAAGGAGATTTTGTAGAGCTTCATCATGGCACATGCCCAAGCCATATCTCTTGTCTCTTGGATAGCATCATGATCAATAATATCTCTTCCCTCATAAAGGGTTTCAGAATAATCATCCTCTGTCAGCTTAATCAAAAACTTACTCGTACTATCATTAAACAAATTATAATTGCCAGTAGAAACATCTGCCTCATACTTTTTCAGCTGATCATACAAGGTCTCCACATAATCTTCTGTCACCCAATCGTCTGGATCTACAAAAGTAATGTAATCACCTGTAGCCAAATCAATCCCCGTATTTCGAGCTGCAGATAAGCCACCATTAACTTGTCGGACATAGCGAATACGTGAATCTTGCTTGAAGAATTCCTTGCAAATGGCTTCTGACTGATCAGGAGAACCATCATTAACAAGAATGATTTCAAGATGAGGATAGGTCTGGTTGACTATCGTTTCCAAACACTTCCGTAAATAAGCTTCCACATTATAAATGGGAATAACAATACTAACTACTTCTTTATTTTCCATTGATTATCTCTCAATCGTATCTAGATAGTCTCGAACAGCCTTCACCATTTGGTCTACTCGGTCATTCTTAAACACTTGATTCTTCCCAGTTTGGTCATGATTGGTCCCTTCAAAAGAGAAAGCAGGAAGCCCCAACTGATGAATCGTTTCTGTAATATGATCAACCTCGTCAAATGGATTAATATCCAAATAAAAATCTATTTTTTCCAAAACCTTGCGACTGGTTAGAGGATCAAATGAGGGATAGAGGATAAGATTTGGATACTGCTCCAACTTCACCAAATTAAAACCAAAATGAGAGTGGGCCAAAATATGAAAAGCCACATCGGGAAGGGCTTGTAACAGACGTTCCAACTCAAAAATATCTGCCGTATTGGTATAAACAGCCGTATGATAAGAAAAATCTCCCACCATATCACTAAAGTTGAGCTTTACAGCTGGCTTTCTCAATAAGATATCTTCCCAAGATAGGGCGTAATAGAACCACCAAATATCCCTGAAACGATTAAAACGTTTAGCAGTCCAAGGCTTATTGTAAGAGGTGTAATGGATAACTGCAGGTACCCCTTTAAACGCATCATACCAATCCAGATCCCCGTATATATACTGGTCCTTATCAGAACCTACCTGAAGATTATAAGTCCAAGGAAGTCTGAGCCAAGCATCCTTAAAATACAAATTCAAGATTCCCTGATCACCATAGACTTCTTGGTGATGTTTCTGCGTTAAATCAAAGAGAGATTCTGTTACCTTATGTTGGCGCCACCAGGCAGTGTCAATAACCATCAAACCAGCATTGAAACCTTCCGTCGTCGTCGGACAATCCACTACTGCTCCAATACCAAGACCATTCAAATCAACCTCAAAAAGTGGTGACAAATCCTGTGTAAAAATCATATCACTATCTAAATAGAGAACACGATCTTCGTGAACAAAGTCTGGAATCACATAACGGAAGAAAGTCGCATAATGAATATGTGCACTCGGAAGCGAAAATGCTTTAAAACTTTCTGCAGATACTCGACAATTGACAACCTCCGATGCAATGGTTTCTAAACGACGATTCATAAGCGCAAACCATTCTGTTGGTAAATTCTCATTTAAGACATAGATTTTCCAATGTCCCTGATGGGCGCATAGAGACTTAAGAGCTACCTCTAACTTTTCCATGTAAGATAGGTCGGCTACAAATACAACTGATTTTTTATCCATGTTTTTTCCCTCTCAAACTCTAATAAGAATATCATTTTTTAGAAAACATTACAATTTCTATACTTTAAAAACTCAGCCTAGTGGCTGAGTTAGATGGAAGACAAAGTCTTCTTAATTTAAGATGCCTTAAAATCATTTATCTAGGTTCTCAATCAGCCTAGTGCTAACTCAGAGAAGAATTGCCTGCCAGTGCTGACCAGATTTGCAACAGCAAACCTTGACAATCACACAACTAAAAAACCAAACATCGCTTGAATTAGAGATAGCTTTAATAAAAGATCAAAAGTCCTATTCTACAGAGGCACCATTACTTGCGATAACTTCCTTATACCAGTTAAAGGATTTCTTCTTAGAGCGTTTAAGACTACCATTACCATCGTTGTCACGGTCTACATAGATGAAACCATAACGTTTCTTCATTTCACCAGTTCCGGCAGAAACAAGATCGATACAACCCCATGTTGTGTAGCCCCAGAGCACTACACCATCTTCATTGATAGCATCACGCATGGCCTTGATGTGAGCCGCCAAGTAGTCGATACGATAATCGTCTTCAACATAGCCATTTTCATCTGGCCTATCCACAGCACCAAGCCCATTTTCAACGATAAACATCGGTTTTTGGTAACGATCCCAGATAGCATTGAGGGTAATCCGAAGACCTAGTGGGTCAATTTGCCAGCCCCACTCTGAAGCCTCCAAATAAGGATTTTTAATAGATTCAAAAATATTTCCGGCAGTCTTTTCATTAACTTCTGGATCACCTGAAGCCACACGACTAGCATAGTAAGAGAAGGAAATGAAATCAACAGTATGCTCTTTAAGAAGGGTCAAATCTTCTTCCGTCATCTCAAGCTCAATGCCATCACGTTCCCACTGTTTCTTAGCATAATTTGGATACTCTCCACGAGCCTGAACATCAATGAAAAAATAGCTACTACGGTCTTCTTGCATGGCTGCCCAGTAGTCCCTTGGGTGGGCTGTATTTGGATAATACTGACCCGCCGCCAACATACAACCGACCTTATTGTCAGGGTCAATCTCATGGGCCAACTTCGTCGCCATAGCTGAAGCTACCAACTCATGGTGGGCCGCCTGGTATTTCACCTGCTCCTCATTTTCACCCTCTTCAAAGCAAAGCCCTGCTCCCATAAATGGGGCATGGAGAATCATGTTAATTTCGTTGAAAGTGAGCCAGTACTTAACCAAACCTTTAAAGCGTGTGAAAAGGGTACGGCAAAGATTTTCATAGAAGCCAAGCATCTTACGATTACGCCATCCTCCATACTCGGTAATCAAGTGCATTGGACAATCAAAGTGTGTGATCGTCACCAAAGGTTCAATGCCATGTTTGTGACATTCCTTGAAGAGGTCCTCGTAAAAGGCAAGCCCAGCTTCATTTGGCTCAGCCTCATCACCCTTAGGAAAAATACGTGACCAGGCAATAGAGAGACGGTAGGTCTTAAAGCCCATTTCACCAAGGAGAGCAATATCTTCCTTATAACGGTGGTACATATCAATACTTTCCTTGGCAGGATAAAAATACCCATCCTCGAAATCAAACATCTTACGATGACCCGTGATAATAGACAGGCGGTCCTTACCAATCGGCACCACATCAACATTGGCTAAACCACGCCCATCGGCATCATAGGCTCCTTCACATTGGTTGGCTGCCGTCGCTCCACCCCACAAAAATCCGTCAGGAAACGTTAATTTTTTAGTCATTCTTTTACCTCTTCTGTATGTCAACTTTATCTAGTAATAGTATACAATACTTTGCAATCGTTTTCTTATAGTTCACAACAAAAAATCGAGAATAGGATAGATTCCTACTCTCGATGATGACTCATTTCCAATTGTCTTCTAAAAATTGGTGACGAATAGCGCTACTCTGCGCATAACGTTCAGGATTAGTCTTATAAAATCCCTGATGGTAAGCTTCGGCTTCGTAGAAAGTCTCCGCAGGTTCAATCTTTGTCACGATTGGACGGTCAAAACGTCCTGAGGCCTGAAGATTAGCCTTAGATTGTTCAGCAATTTCCTTTTGACGCTCATCAAAATAATAAATCACAGGACGATAGTTATCACCACGATCCTCAAATTGTCCAAAAGCATCCGTCGGATCGGTCTGAGCCCAATAAATTTCGACTAAATCAGCAAAAGAAATGATTTCTGGATTAAAGATAATCTCCACAGCCTCGGTGTGGCCAGTCGTTTTACGACAAACCTCCTCGTAAGTTGGATTTGGCACATGTCCTCCAGTATAACCAGAGCGAACAGATAGGATACCTTCTTGCTCCTCAAAAGGTTGCACCATGCACCAGAAGCACCCTCCGGCAAAAATAGCTCTTTCCATAGCGTCCTCTCTTACCAAACTGGTTCATCCAAACCTTGAGATGATTTCTTGATGACCTCTTTGACTTCGTCAGTATGATAAGCCTTGATAACTTTCTTGATAGCATCAGCCTTATCTGATTTTTCCCAACCTTTTTGGGCTACAAGTAGATTGTACCATTGCTTAGTATTTTTACTAGCAGGTTCTACGTAGATAGCTGTCTTAGGATCAATACCAGCCTCTGTAACGAAGTCATTATTAATAATGGCTGCATCAACAGAATCAAGGTTGGCAGCTGTCTGAGCAGCATCAACTTCTCTGATATTTAAATTCTTGCTATTTTCACTAACATCAGTCAACTTAGCCTTGTCATTTGCACCTACACTAAGCTTAATCAAGCCAGCAGACTGCAAGAGATTAAGGGCACGACTTTCATTAACGGCATCATTTGGAATGGCAATCGTAGCACCTTCTGGCAATTCTTTAATATCCTTATACTTGTTCTTACCACCCTCTGTTCCAGAATAGACACGGAAGGCTGTGAAATAAGTCTCAGCAATTGGTACCAAGTCAGTCTTATGATCCGCATTCCAGTTATCCAGGAAATTGTAGTGTTGGAAAGCATTAATATCAATGTCACCATTATTAAGGGCTACGTTTGGTTGAGAATAGTCCGTAAACTCGCTGAATTTAAGCGTAACTCCCTCTTTTTTCAAGATTTCTTCAACCTTATCCCAGCGTGCTTGTTCAGACTCACTCTTAGCCATGGTCCCTACTCGAACCACTGTCTTATCCTTAGCAGCATCCTTACCACAAGCTGCCAAAATACCTATAGAGGCAACAGCAATAGCTACAAAACCTAATAATCGTTTTATTTTCATCATTTTTCTCCTCTCAGATGAAGCAATACCTTTAGTCTAACACGAATACAATCGCCTGACTAATTCATATTCTTAATCAGTTGATAGAGAGGGCTTATCAAAAAAGGAGTAAGAACTCAATCTTACTCCACAATTGTTGCTCCAAGAACATTTTTAAAATGCCCAATCGCAAAATCATGTGCTTCAGGCGTCAAGGATGCTGTTGCACTTGCTACAACCTCGATATCATAACCTAGATTATAAGCATCAATAGCCGTATGTAGCACGCAAATATCTGTTAAAACTCCCGTCAAAACGACTGTTGTCACACGACGTTCACGTAGACGAATATCCAAATCAGTTCCTGAAAAGGCTGAATAGTGACGCTTATCCATCCAAAAGACACGACTATCACCCTTGATGGCGTCATACACTCCAGCTAATTTGCCATAAAGTTCACGTCCAGATGTCCCTGCAATATTGTGAGGTGGGAAGAGCTTTGTCTCAGGATGAAAAGTATCCCCTTCATCATGTCGGTCCATAGCGACAAAGATATAATCTCCATTATCATAGGCTTCCTGTGTCACCTGAGCAATGCGGTCTTCAATGGCCTGAGCTGGCTTTCCAGCCGTCAACTTCCCGTCATCCGCTACAAAGTCATAAGAGTAATCAATTGAAATCAATGCTTTTGTCATGTTACTTTCTCCTTTTTAAAAAAGTGGGGCAGTTACCACCTACCTCACTTTTATGTCAAAATTTTTCTTATTCGTATTCTTTCAATTTGTCGTAAATACCTTCGTTAAGAACTTTAAGGTAAGTCCCTTTCATACCAAGTGAACGGCTTTCAATAATACCAGCTGATTCCAACTTACGAAGGGCATTAACGATAACTGAACGGGTGATACCAATACGGTCAGCGATAACAGAAGCTGTCAAACGACCTTCCAAACCGTCCAACTCATTCAAGATAGCTGAAACCGCCTTGATTTCTGAGTAAGACAAGGTATTAATAGCCATGTTAATAGCTGTTTGTTTACGAATGGTTTCTTCCAAGTTTTCTGTTTGAAGGTTCAACAATTGCAAACCAACTACTGTAGAGGCAATCTCAACCAAGATAAGATCTTCATCCACAAAGTCATGATCATTACGCCAGATGATGAAAGATCCAAGACGCATACCACCACCATAAATAGGCGCAATAGTCGTCAAACCATCTGGAAAGTCATCCTTTGATTCCACTGGGAAAATAGTCAAGTCACTATCAATACCAATATTTTCTTGAGTGTCATAGACACGACTGATACCACGTGTGTATTCTTCTGGGAGTTGTTTGGCTTCAAAAAACTCTTCTACACGATCGTTATTGGTTTTGTATTTCATGGCATAACCTAGGAGGGCCCCACCACCATTAACGATAGCAGCGTTACAATCGATGATGTCTGCCAACTGAGCAGCCATGTTATTGTATGGAAGATCTCCTTCCAAGCTATCTACTGAGCGTTGCAAGATAGATGTAATTTTACGAGTTTTAGCCAGCAAATTTGCCATATTTATTGTCTTCACTTTCTATTTGTAATCTTAATAATCTCAGGTCCTGTACCAAACATATCCGTCAAGACCCACTAGCCCTATCATTATAGCACACTTAACCTATAAATTGCAAACAATTGTCTGAAAATTATTTATTATTCTACTATTCATTATATTAAGTCAATTATATCTTTTTCAGCTAAAACGTTCGGATTTTAGGCAAAAACCTCTGCTTTTTAGGTATCAAGAAAACTGGACAAATCCTTTTGCCCAGTTGTTGACATATTAGCGCTTGTAATATGACAAGACACGTTCAATTTTATTTCCCAGATCAGCCAACTCTTCCACACGAGGAAGGTAAACGATACGGAAGTGGTCTGGTTCATTCCAGTTAAAGCCTTTACCCGGAACCAAGAGAACCTTCTCCTTCTTCAAGAGACGAAGGCAGAACTCTTCATCATCGTCAATATCATACATATTACGATCAATTTTAGGGAAGATATAAAGCCCTGCATCTGGCTTCACAGCTGTAAGCCCTGGAATAGCATTAACGGTATTCGTGATGAATTCACGTTGTTCATAGATGCGACCACCAGGAATCAAGAGCTCATCTACAGACTGGTAGCCCCCAAGTGAGGTTTGGATAACGTGTTGAGAAAGCACGTTGGCACAAAGACGCATGTTAGCCAGCATGTTAAGACCTTCAATATAGCCTTTGACATTTCTCTTTGGTCCAGAAAGAACCATCCATCCCACACGGAAACCACAGATACGGTGTGACTTAGAAAGACCGTTCATAGAGACACAGAAAACGTCTGGTGCAAGGCTAGCAATAGCAGTGTGCTTCTTACCATCCATCACCAAGCGGTCATAAATTTCATCCGCAAAGATAATCAAATCATTTTGGCGTGCAATATCGACAATCTGTTCAAGAATATCTTTAGGGTAAAGAGCACCTGTCGGATTATTCGGATTGATGACGACGATTGCCTTGGTGTTTGAAGTAATCTTAGACTTGATGTCATCAATATCTGGATACCAGTTTGATTTTTCATCACAGACATAGTGCACAGCGTTACCGCCAGCTAGACTGACACAGGCTGTCCAAAGAGGATAGTCTGGCATTGGCACCAATACTTCGTCTCCATCATCAAGCAAGGCCTGCATAGACATAGAAATCATCTCTGAAACACCGTTACCAATATAGATATCGTCAATATCCACATTTGGGAAGCCCTTAAGCTGGCAATACTGCATAATAGCCTTACGAGCTGAGAAAATCCCCTTACTATCTGAATACCCTTCACTGTTACGAACATTCATAATCAAGTCACGAATGACTTCATCTGGTGCTGTAAAGCCAAATTCCGCAGGATTTCCCGTATTAAGACGAAGAATCTTTTCACCGTTAGCAATCAAGCGGTTGGCCTCATCCAAAACCGGTCCACGAATATCATAGGCAACGTGTTCCAACTTTGATGATTTATCAAATGTTTTCATAAGTTAATCCTTTCAAAAAATACTAAAAGTAGATACATCTAGTAGAAAATAAAAAATTCAACACCTGATGGGGAACCCTACTTTTATTGACACCATCTAAGGCTTAACCCATGGCATCATTTTAGAAGACTTGTCCTCTTCTCAATTATCACGTTTCTTACGAAGCTAATAACAGATTGTATTATACCTCTTTTTCAAGTAATCTTCAATTTTGGACAATATCAAAATCCCTTCACTGCGTAAAAGGCTCTTTTTAGGTAAAGATTTAAAAAAAGATTTCAGAAAACATATAATAACGCTTTCACTTTTTAAATTAAAAGAGTATAATAGGGCTAAAGATAGGAGGTAGAGCTTATGTCTCAACAATATGAACGTATTATGGTAGCTATCGATGGTTCTTACGAATCCGAACTAGCCTTTATCAAAGGTGTGCATGTTGCAAAACGTAACGATGCACAGTTACTTTTAGTACACGTTATCGATACACGCGCCCTTCAAAGCGTTGCGACTTTCGACTCTTACATCTATGAAAAACTAGAAGACGAAGCTAAAGCTGTTTTGGCCGATTTTGAACGTCAAGCCAAGGAAGCTGGATTAACCAAGATTCGTAAAGTCATTGAGTTCGGTAATCCTAAGAGTCTTTTGGCTGTTGACATTCCTGAAAAGGAAAACGTTGACCTCATCATGGTTGGTGCAACTGGTCTTAATACTTTTGAACGCTTGCTTATCGGTTCATCTTCTGAATACATTCTCCGTCACGCAAAAGTTGACTTGCTCATTGTTCGTGACTCAGAAAAAACACTTTAGTCGCCTCTCACAAGCACCTACGGTGCTTTTTTTCATACGAAAAAGAACTGGGACCCTTTTGTCTCAGTTCTTTTGCTTGTTCTATTTTTCAGACTTAGCCGATTCAGATACCTCTTCAGACTCTGAACTTGCTTGACTTTTTTCTTTTGACTCTTCACTAGCAGACTGGCTTGAAACACCTGCTTGCTCTAAATCAAGGCTAGTTGAAAGGCTCGCATGCTCAGCTTCCTGACTAAGGCTAGCTTCAACAATCATCAATTCTTTTTGGCGCTCAGTCTCACGTTGGTATTCACGTTCTTCCAGTTCATCCTGACGTCGTCTTTCTTGCTCACGTCTTTGAGCTCTTTGACGCTCACGTTTAGCATGGCGTTTTTGCGTCTCATCAATCAAGACCTTTGTGTTGTCCTTAATACGCATCAACTTAACAAGACGAACCAAAAGTCTCCAAAGGAAGACAACAATGGACTCTGCAAAAAGTAGAATCTCAACTATAATGACTCCCAACAAACTCCAAGCCATGAAGAGTGTAATCAACAACTGCGTGAAAATCTTCTTCAAATCACCTAAGTGATTATTGTGGATATTAAGGGTCTCAAGGAAAAGATCCAAAATACCTTGCAAAAGATTAGACTTAACAGACTTATCTCCGTCAAGACTCAAGTCTGTTTGGACTTCTGCCGGAGTAACCACGGTCAATTCGCCATCTTGGTAGACTTCTACACGGTCTCCCAAATTGATAGCAAAATCAAATAGGGCTTTATCTATTTTCTTTAAGCGCCCATCAGGATGACTAAGATAGACAAAATCATCATCAATTTTTAATATACGAAACATAATTTACCTGCTTTTTAGTACTTCATAAATAATAGCAAAGTTAAAAAGCTCTTGTCAAGAGCTTGTCGAATGGATACAAACAATTTTAAATACGTCATAGACTAAGAACTTCTGCAAAAAACGTGAAATAAGGACTTATTTCACAAGCAAAGTGAACATCGGTCTAGAATTTTTCTTATGATAAAAATGCTTAAAACAGTCTGTTTCAAGCACTCCATAATATTTAAAACCGTTAGGAAAACTGTTTTAGGCTGATCCTAAATCTCAAACAGTTATCATTTTAGTCCGAAGTTTTGACACCAACACGGTTCTTGTATTCTTGATAGGTTTCAGTATGCATGAGGGCCTTAGCATTTTTAACACGGTCCATAGTTGGTGGTTTGACCCCTTCCAAAGGATATGGAATACCAAGTTCACGCCACTTGAATTCACCCATAGTATGATAAGGAAGAATCTCAAACTTATCAACATTTTTCAATGTTTTAACAAATTCACCCAGCTTAATCAAGTGATCATCATAGTCAGTCAAGCCAGGTACCAAGACGTGACGAATCCAGACTGGCACTTGTTTATCAGACAGATATTTTGCAAAGGCCAAGATATTCGTATTAGGTTGGCGAGTCACAAACTTATGTTGCTCTGGGTCGATTTCTTTGATGTCAAGCAGGACCAAATCAGTCACAGCCAAGAGTTTGTCAACGACTTCATGATACTCAGGAGTATTACGGTAGGCAAAACCACAGGTATCAAGTGTACAGTGAATGCCTAACTTTTTAGCCTCTGTAAAGAGAGCCGTAACAAACTCAATCTGAAGCATGGCCTCACCACCGGATACAGTGATACCACCTTGCTCTCCCCAGAAATGACGAAAACGAAGAGCTTCTTCTAAGACATCCTCGACAGTACGCTCAACAGCCTTATTTGACTCCATAGCCCATGTATCTGGGTTATGGCAATATTGGCAACGCATCTTACAGCCTTGCATAAAAACAATAAAACGGATACCCGGACCATCTACGGATCCAAAACTTTCAGTCGAATGAACCAGTCCAGTCACCTGACTGTAATCAATTTCTGCCATGGCAGCCTCCTTGAAAACGCTTTTTACATAAACTCATTATACCTTTTTTACGAAAAACATGCTTCTTATCTGCCCGAATTAAAGCAAAGGTTATACTATAATACATTTCAAGTAAGATGTAAACTATACTATACCAGAAAGAAAAACCGGAAATAAGCCAGTTTTAGAACACAGACAAACGCATCTGAACATCCCATAGATAAGCATTTCTGTAAAGTCTTTAGTGTAAGCATAAAACATATAAATTGAGACTCTCCGCTACGACAAAAAAGCCTGAAACTTTTTAGTTTCAGGCGTTCATAATGTTGAGACTTAAAGCTTAAAAATGAGGCATGGAACTTCGAAAAAGTTCGCCCATGTCCATTATCACCTCAGGAAAATCTCAAAATAAGAGTTTATGTTAAATCTAAAACTAGAAGATATCCAGTCTTTTCTGATAGGTTAAGCACGTTTTTTGAAGCCCAAAAAGGCTGCTGCTGCAAGAAAGAAAGTCCCTGCGATTGTCAAGAAGGTTGCTGATTCTTCACCAGTCTTAGGAAGGGTTACTTCTTTCCCTTTAGCATCTTTACCTGTCAATGTTCCATCAGTGTTAACCTTAAATCCTACCGCTTCAGGAGCAACGACACTTGTTGTACCGTCAGTATTTGCAATAATAACTTGGCTATTTTGTGTAGAAACAATTGTTTGGCCAGCTGCTGTCACAACTGGAGCTGCAGGTGTAACAGTCACAACAGGTTGTCCATTGACATTCACTGAAGGAACCTCAGGTGTTTGAGGGTTCTCTTTGGTTTCAGTATTAGCCACTGGTGCTACTGTATCAGGCTTATCAGCTGGTTTTTCAGCAGGTTTATCTGACGACTCAGTTGTTGGAGCTGGTGTCGCTGGCGTTTCTGGAGTCGCTGGCGCTGTTGGCGTCGTAGGTGTCGCAGGCTTCGCTGGTACTTCAGGGACAGCAGGAGCAGTTGGCGTTGTCGCTCCTGTATTTGAATCATTACTGCGGGCCAAATCGCCATCACTTGGCGCTGTAGAAGAGCCTGTTGTTCCACGCTCTGCTGTTGGTTGCGTGATTAAAGCATCATTTGTAGCAATGCCATCATCCGCAAAAGAAGTTACTGGTACTAAAGCTCCTAGGGTAAGGAAAAGCAATCCACTATAAATAGATTTTTTAGAAGCCATTAAAATTCTCCTTTTTTCATTTGTCAGTTAATTTATATTTTACCATAAAAAGGGAATAAAAGACTATTTTAATCAAAATCTTATCATTTTTTATTCTAAGCCTATCAAAAGAGCTAAATGTGTTTAAAATTCTTTAAACAAAAATGACAAGTCTGATAAAGATGTTTCTCCTCAAGTAAGTAAAAATGGTTTAATATCATGATCTAAGGCAGTTTTCTCATTTTATCATTTAGCTAAATAAAATTTAAAAAGAAGATAAGAAAAAAGCACCCTCTCATAAAGAGATGGAACGCTCAATTATCATTTTCTGTTCTAATAGCTCTAGGGTTTTCTAATCAAAATACTCTTAATGCTATTCTTCTACTTCCTCTGGAGCTTCTGTGATGATGACTTTCAGCTTGGTTACTCGACCATCCTTAACCTTGTCATTGATGAATTCAAGGTGTTTATCTTTATTAATCACTTCATAGTGTTCTTTGACTTCTTGAGTAGGGATAGCTCCTACACCAGTCAAATAGTAACCTGCGATAGTGTCAACATCATCACTCTCAAGTTCAGTGTCAAAGTATTCATTGAAGTCGTTAAGGGTCATAACTCCCTCAACAATATAGGTATTTTCTCCAATTTCACGAACTTCTACACTAGCTTTATCTGTTTCGTCATCAATCTCGCCGACGATTTCTTCCAACAAATCCTCGAAGGTCACTAGACCAGCCACACCGCCATATTCATCAAGCAAGATAGCCATTTGATTGTTGGTATTACGAAATGCCGTCAAAAGGTCGTTAACAAAGATTGTTTCTGGAACAAAGAGGGGGTCGTTCATGATGCGACGAAGCTTAACATTCTCAAAACCGAGCTCATAACCTGCTTGAAGGAGGTTTTTGGTATGGATAACACCAATAATCTTATCCTTATCATCTTCGTAGACAGGGATACGAGAGAAGCTTTGCTTAAGAATGGCTTGGATATTTTCCTGAGTGTTGTCTTCAATATCAATCATGAAGGCATCTGTACGAGGAACCATAACTTCACGCGCCATCAATTCATCAAGAGAGAAGACACCTTGAAGCATTTCGATTTCCTCAGCTTCAAGTGTTTCATCACTCTTGGTCAACATGTACTCAATCTCGTCACGTGTCATCTGCTCATCTGCATCATCAAAAGTCATAGGTGTCAAACGAGACAAAAGGTTGGTTGATGCCGAAAGAATCCATACAAAAGGACTGACAATCTTACCAGTTACGATAATGACAGGTGCTGAGTAGATGGCCAGATTCTCCTTAAGGTTCATGGCAATACGCTTAGGATAAAGCTCACCAAAAACGATAGAAATGTAGGTCAAGACTACCAAAGATACCACGCTACCAGCTGTTTTAGCCCAGGCTACGTGACCAAACCAAGTTGCTATAACTGCTCCTAGTGAAGCAGAGAGACTGGCCCCTTGCAAAAGACTGATAAAAGTAATACCAACCTGAATAGTTGATAAGAAGTTATTGGGATTTTCAAGAACCTTGAGTAGGCGAATAAATTTCTTATCTCCCTCTTCTGCCTTTTGCTCGACACGAGAGCGATTGAGTGACACTAGGGCCATCTCAGACGCTGAGAAAAAGGCTGTAAGCAGGGTTAAAATGACTAGTAAAATAAATTGAAATAATAAGGACTGACCACTAGAGTCTTCCATTTTTTTCTTCTCCTCTAAAAAAATTCTGACTTTCATTATACCACAGTTTTCCAATAAAAGCCCTTATTTTATGCTATAATTAGAGTAATTTACCATCAAAGGAGAGACTTATGTCACTTATACGATTAGAAAATGTCAGTTTGACTCGCCAAGGAAAAACACTCTTGTCCAACTTAAACTGGACAGTGGAGAAAGGGCAAACCTGGGCCATTCTAGGTCTTAATGGTGCTGGAAAATCCACCCTCCTACGTCTTTTGACCGCTGATTTTTTCCCAAGTGAAGGTCAAGCTGAGATCCTTGGCTATAGCTTTGGTAATGGCGATATCACAGGCCTCCGCAAACAGATTGGTATTGTTAGTTCCTTTATCACCGAGCGTCTGCCCAAGCATATGACCGCTGAAAAGATCGTACTTACCGGTAAGTACAAGAGTTCAATCCTCTATAAGGCATACGGCGACAAAGAATTACAAGAAGCTAAGGACATGCTGATATCACTTGGAGCTGAGGAACTGATTGGCCGCCAATACCACGGCCTGTCTCAAGGGGAAAAACAAATTTGTTTGATTGCTCGTAGCCTTATGGAAGATCCTGACATCATTATCCTAGACGAAGCGACTGTTGGCTTGGACCTCTTTGCTCGTGAAAAACTCTTGCGTCAGATTGATCGTATCACTTCACTTCCTCATGCTCCACTGGTCCTTTATGTCACCCACCACGCAGAGGAAATCACTGAAAATATGGACCACATCCTTCTGCTCCGCCAAGGAAAGATTGTGGCTCAAGGGACTAAAAATGACATCATCACACCGGAAGTCTTGGCTGATTTCTACCAAAATCCTGTTCAAATTATCCCAATTGACGACCACCGTTTTTACATTAACCCACTTCTCTAAGAATTAATCACTATTTATGAACAACATCAAAGAAACAAGTCCCCCAGTCTATGGTCTGAGGGACTTGTTCTTTTATCACCACTACTCTTTTATTTGAGATACGCCATACAAAATTAAGGCTGGAACGATGAGCTGTTCTATAGACGACTTTTGTCAAAAGATTTCACCATGTGATAAAATCTTTTGACTTTTACCGATTCGGTCAAAACTGTCATTTTTGACCGAATAGATTCTAGAATGAACCACATAGACAAATAATATTGTCCACAAGCTAGCCTTTTGATAACTTAGTAGGTGTTAAAGCAAAATATCTTTCAGACAAAGAAAACGAGGTAAAAACATGACTAAAGTAATAGGTATTGGATTAATCGGTACAGCAGTAACAGTTATCACTTACAGTATTCTCGGCTTCCCCAAAATGGAGGTGTCCCTTTGGCCACTCTTTCCAGTCGCTCTTTTTGCTTTCTTTGCAATAGAAAATCTTATCAAAAAAGATTATAAATCTAGTCTCATGAGTTCTTTGATTGGTTTAATGATTGCTAATGCAATCTATGGCGTGCTCCCTATCTCAAACAGTATCCTGATTGTTGCAGGAATCCTAACATGCCTAGGACTGGGCTTCCTTTTTCCAAACCACGATAATGAAAAAGAGAAACATTAAAAAAGAAGCCTGAAAAAATTTTGGCTTCTCTTTTGTGATAACATTCATTGCTTAAACTCGCCCTCGGGCTAGATTAATCATATCATAGGTCAAGGTATTGCTGGTCTCTTTGAGAGAATAATCCTCCAAAGTATTGACCTCCTTACGAAGCTGTTTGGCGTAGCGGCTAGAGATTAACTCATCTTGTTCATATTCGTTGATTACTTTACGTTCCAAATAGTAGCCTCGCAACATCTCGTCGATATTGTCAGGACTAAGGTGGGTGATAACCCGCTCAACAAAGGCTCCTGACTGGATAATCTCAGCCTCTTGTAAACGGCCACGCTTTAGATAAGACAAGAGGTCGGAGTGATAGACACCTTCCAGATTACTCAGGGCTTCCAATACTTGCTCAGTATTTGTCAAATAAAGCTCCGCCATGTGATCACGATTTTCCTCTGTTAAACGAGGAGCTCGTAACGTCTCCTCCTTGCCAAGATGAAATTTAAAGGTAAAGGCAAGGTGCAGGAGCCTACGTAGGCCTCGCACAAAGACAACGAAGGCATAGGAAAGGCTGGAGACGAAGCCACGGTTAATACGACGCTCCAAGCCCTTGATATAACGCTGATAGAGGTTGTATTCGAGTTCTGAAAGTTGCCCCTTCTTGTAGGCATACTCTAACCCTTCACTCTCAATTTCCATAATCATGACACGGATATTGGCCAGCTCTTCTTTGACATCATTGGACTCTTGTTCCAAGATGAGGTTTTCCAGACGTTGATTATAATTGTCAATAGTGGCGTAAACAGCACCCTGATGCTTAGACTGCTTCAGGTCCTTCCCAAGCTCTCCAACGACATCATTCAAAATAGCAATCTGCATATAGTGGTTGGTTGTATGGGCTGACTCCGTTGCCAATTTTGGTAGGACTAAAATGCCTGTTAAAAAACTTAAGAGGGTGACACCCGCTACTGTAAAGAGTAGAAGGCTATGTTCTAATGTCGTCATATCGGCGAGAGGAAGCAAGAGAATCGTCGCAATGGACACTGTTCCCTTAACCCCAGAGAAGGTCAGAAGAGTAGCACTCTTCCAAATTCTTTTTAGGGGTCTTTTGTTTTTCCAGGCTCTTTGGGCAAATACCGCACTAATCATGACAAATCGAATGGCAAACATAGTCGCTGTCAAAAGCACGATTGCTAGCAGCAACCAGAGATTATCGTAGGTGCTACTTTGCAGAACGGGCATGGCCAAGGTTGGTAATTCCGTCCCCAAAAGGAAGAAGACCATACCATTTAGCATAAAGGTAATGGTTCCCCAAATGGTATGCGAAATACTATCCAATTTGGCATCAAAAACCGTAATTTTTTTGAAACGGCTGGCTAGAGAAATACCAGCCACTACTACGGCAATAATGCCCGAGACATGAATCTCCTCCGCAACAAAGTAAGAGGCAATAGGGAGCACAAGTTCTAGTAGGAGTGCCCCAGTGACATCTGCTGCATCCATATTGTCCAGGATAGTCAAGAAAAGCCGATTAAGGAGGGCGGTGATTAAGCCGACCAGAAAGCCCCCCATAACGGAAAGGAACAAATTCCAACTAGCATCAAGGAGCGAAAAGGCTCCCGTTGTTAAGGCAGTCACCGCTACTTGAAAAGCGACCAGACCTGAAGCATCGTTCAAAAGCCCTTCACCCTGCAAAATATAACCAATCCACTTTGGAAAACTGAAGCGTTTGGCAATAGCTGAATAGGCCACAAAATCAGTCGGTCCAAGGGCCGCCCCGATAGCTAGACAGGCAGATAGAGGCACTGATACAGGCAGGATGGACTTAGCCAGATAACCGATTCCCAATGTCGATACGAAGATGACTGGAAAAATCAGAAATAGAATCAATTTCCAGTTACGTAGTATGCTGGTAATATCACTCTCTTCCCCCTCTCGGAAAAGCAAGGGAGCGATGATAAAAGCTAGAAAGAGTTCTGTTTCAAGCTCAAAAACACGACCTTTGAAAAGTAAACCAATGCCCACTCCAAAAATAATTTGAATCAAGGGCAGAGAAAGTCGTGGAAAGATACGGTTGATAACGTTCGATAAGATCAAGCTAAAAAGAAGAACCAGTAAAGCCGATGATAGATGCATAGCTCCTCCTAATCTTCTTTATGGCAACAGTTTGAAAATAATTCTTTTTGCTTACTGATTTTTTTATCAATAGACGTCACATCTTCCTTGGCCAAAAGTTTATGGCAACGTTCGACCTCAAGACTAGCCAGCTTTTTCTTAATTTTTGCCGTTTTACGGTTTTCGACTTTTTTCAAGGTGTCCTCAGCACCTTGCTTATCGATATATTTGGCCTGCATCTCCGCCAATTTTTCTTTAATGTCTGTAATCATTGTAATTTCTCCAGCATCACCAAAAATGGTGGGGTGTTAATTTGATTGAGGGGTTGGTAAAGCATGGCTGTGAAAACACGTTGGTCCAAACCAATGACATACTCAAGAACAGCATCTTTCTCCATATCACCACCATCATGACCGTAGTAAATCATAATCGCCAAGCGACCACCAACCTCTAAGCGGTCAAGAATTTTCTCGATAGCCTCAAGAGTCGTGTGGGGCTTGGTGATGACAGTCTTGTCTGCAGATGGCAGATAGCCCAGATTGAAAATAGCAGCTCGAATAGGTTCCGTGACATATCGGTCCAGATTTTCATGCCCATCTAAAATGAGTTCTGCATTGTCAATTTTCAAATCTGACAAGCGTTGACTGGTCTTTTCAAGCGCCTGCTCCTGCACGTCAAAGGCATAGACCTTCTTGGCAAGACCAGCTAAAAAGGCTGTGTCATTGCCATTTCCCATAGTCGCATCGACAGCGATACTCCCATCATCCAGCACTTGAGCTAGAAAGTCATGGGACATCTGAATCGGACGTTTCATCATGCTTCTTTCTCCTTTTCCTTAGCTACTTTACAGCCTTGCCATGAGCCACGACGTTCCATCTCCTTGTCAATGGCATTAAGAACTTCCCACTTGTTGAGACTCCACATAGGACCAATCAGCATGTCTCGGGGCGCATCACCAGTGATGCGGTGAATGACGATGTCCTTAGGGATGATTTCCAACTGGTCACAAATGATGGACACATATTCTTCCTGACTCAACAATTTTAGACGCCCCTCGTGGTAGTCTCTTTGCATACGGGTATTGGTCATCAGGTGGAGGAGGTGGAGTTTAATCCCCTGAATGTCATTATCCGTCACACAACGGCGAACATTTTCCACCATCATCTCGTGGGTTTCTCCTGGCAGCCCATTAATCAAATGCGATACAATCTCAGCCTTGGGCGCACGCTCACGCACACGCTTAACCGTCTCTACATAGAGATCATAGCTGTGTGCTCGATTAATGAGCTCTGACGTTTCTTCATAAGTGGTCTGCAGTCCAAGTTCAACGGTCACATGCATACATTCTGTGAGTTCTGCCAGATAATCAATCACATCGTCTGGCAAACAGTCTGGGCGGGTACCGATATTGATTCCAACAACACCAGGCTCATTGATGGCCTGTTCGTAGCGTTCCTTGATAACCTCAAGCGGCGCATGGGTATTGGTAAAGTTTTGAAAATAAACCAGATATTTCTGAACTTCTGGCCACTTGCGGTGCATGAAGTCAATTTCATGGTAAAACTGCTCACGAATCGGTGCCTCAGGAGCTACAATAGCGTCCCCAGACCCCGATACCGTACAAAAGGTACAGCCACCGTGGGCCACTGTGCCATCACGGTTGGGACAATCAAAACCCGCATCTATAGGTAGTTTGAAAATCTTTTCGCCAAAAAGCTCACGATAGTAATCATTAACTGTTCTATAACGTTTTTTCATAAGGACTATTATAACACTTTGACCTAAAAAAGAGGGTAAGACAGAGACAAAAATCAAGGATTTCTGCCTGCCCTACTCTCTCTTCTTATTTGGTCTTTTTCAAATAATCAATGGCTTCTTGAGCTGTTTTTACAGGAACGATTTTCATCTTGGTTCCCAGTTTCTCGGCAGCTTCCTTAGCCTCTTGATAGTTGGTTTTGGCATCCGGATCAGCCTTTTTCATTTCCTTGGTTACTGGGTTGTTTGGCACGAAGAAAATATCTGCACCGCTATCAGCCGCTGATTTCACCTTGAGGTAGGCCCCACCAATATCACCGACAGAACCATCCTTCTCAATGGTTCCCGTTCCAGCAATCTTACGACCATCCTTGAGGTTTTGACCCGAAACTTGGTCGTAAATAGCCAAGGTAAACATAAGACCCGCACTTGGTCCACCGACACCATCAAGTTTAAACTTCACATTCTCAGAACTCTTGACCTCAGTATGGTCCGTCAAGCCGATACCAATACCATTCTTACCATTGGCGATCTTGATAATCTTACCTGTGGCCGACTTTGATTTGTCATTTGTTGTGTAAGTGACCTTAACCTTTGAACCCAGCTTAAGTCCCTGAACGTATTTAATCAAATCAGCCGAATTATTAAAGGTCTTGTCATTGACAGCCGTCACCGTATCCGCAATATTAAGAACACCCTTGAAGCTGGAATCATCATTGACCTGAAGCACATAGACACCCATATAGTCCAAGCTCGCCTTTTTACCAGCCAGCGTCAAGCCTTGATAAATGGCTTGGTTTTGGGAAGTCTCCATGTAAAATTGGTTGATACGCATGTAGTCTTCATCAGAGTAATTACCCGTTGCCTCTTCAGCCGTTTGAAGCTTAGCGAAATCATTGAGCTGAGCATAGAGCATGAGGGCCAAGGTCGCCTTGGTCTGGGCCACCGCCACAAAATTGTAGGAACCTTTTGAATCATCAGCTTTCTTATCAACTGTCAAGACTTCCTTGGTATCAAAAGCACCACCCGGAAGCTCTACATAGTAATTATTGAGCGGGAAAAAGAGGGCAAAAAGGAGGAAAAGTACCGTAAAAATACCTAAGAGCCACCACTTAATCCGCCACATTTTCCCTAATAGCGATTTAGATTTTGTCTTGTTTGCCACGCTTGGCCTCCACTTCCTTAACAACTGCTTGAGGAACATAAGAACTAATGTCCCCCTCAAAATAAATCAACTCACGCACACGACTTGAGGAAACTGGTGTCACCTCATGACTAGCAATCAAATAAACCGTTTCAAGCTCAGGCGCCAGCCCCTTATTGAAATAGTCCATATTGGCCTCATAGTCAAAATCTGTCGCATTACGAAGGCCTCGAACCAAATAGGTCACGCCAAGGTCTCTGGCAACATCTACAGCCAGACTATCGTGAGCCGTTATGACCTTGACATTGGGAAAATCTGCCACAACCTCATCCAAGATACGCTTGCGAGTCGCAACATCCCAGAAGCCCTGCTTGTTTTTATTATAAAAAAGGCCAATATAAAGCTCGTCAAAGAGCTTGCTGGCTCTGGCAATGATATCCATATGCCCATTGGTAATCGGATCAAAAGACCCCGTAAACATAGCAATCTTGGTCATCGCATTTCCTTTCTACACCCTCTACAGGTACCTAGCGCACGTAAACGGTCACCTTACTGATACCATAGGTTTTCTGCTTCCAAATCCCAAAGTTTGAAATTTCTTCAGGCAGGTCCACAGCCTTATCTGTCTCGCAAACCAACATCACCTCTTCAGCCAAGAGCCCTTGATCCTCTAACTGAGTAATATTAGCCACAATCTGCTCTTTGGCATAAGGCGGATCTAAAAGCACCAAGTCAAACTGACCTGTCAATTGGGTCAGTGCACGCGCCGCATCCATCTTCAAAAGCTGAAACTGTTTCTCACTCTTGGTCATCTTAATATTTTGCTGAATAATAGCTTGTGCCCGACGGTCTTTTTCCACGAGGACAGCAGACGACATGCCACGACTAATAGCCTCAATAGCCAGACTACCGCTCCCAGAAAAGAGATCCAAAACACGTCCTCCATCAAAGAAAGGACCAATCATATTGAAAATGGCACCCTTGACCTTGTCCGTTGTTGGACGAGTCGTTTTGCCTTCTAACGTTTTAAGCGGACGCCCGCCAAAATCACCTGCTACAACACGCAAGTTGGTCACCTCGTTTTTACTGATTTTTAGTAAGACTTTTCTATTATACCAAAAAACCACACATAGATGTTGCTCCAAAGGATGCTAGACAAACTAAAGACAAGCTCACAAACACAAAAAACTCGAGAACCTCCCGAGTTTCCATTTATTTTACTTATCACCAAGTGCAGTCACGTAGTTGTAGGCTTCGATACCAGCTGTGGCACCATCCCCTACGGCTGTTGTGATTTGGCGAAGGTCTTTCTGACGGACATCTCCAATGGCAAAGATACCTGGAATACTTGTCGCCATCTTATCATCTGTAATTACCCAACCAGCTTGGTCAGTGATACCCAGACCTGTCACGTAATCTGAAACAGGATCAAGTCCGACATAAACAAAGACACCACCGAATTCGTGGTTAGTCACCTCACCCGTTTTGACATTCTTGATATCAACACTGCGAACCTTGATGTCATCACCCTTGATTTCTTCAACGACGGAATCCCAGATAAACTTGACCTTCTCATTGGCGAAGGCACGGTCTTGAAGAACCTTTTGGGCACGCAATTCATCACGACGGTGAACAATGGTCACGCTATTGGCAAAGCGTGTCAAATAAATTCCTTCTTCAACGGCAGAGTCACCACCACCAACGACCAAGAGGTCTTGATTACGGAAGAAAGCCCCATCACATACCGCACAGTAAGAAACCCCACGGCTGTTGTACTCTTCTTCACCAGCAACACCGATGTGACGATGTTTGGCACCCGTCGCAATGATAACTGTCTTGGTTTGGTACTCCTCGTCACCAGTTTTGACGACTTTATAGTCACCCTTGTCCTTGATAGCAGACACAATACCGTAAAGATTTTCAACGCCCAATTTTTCCAAAGGTTCGAACATCTTCATAGACAATTCTGGACCAGAGATATTTTCAAAGCCAGGGTAATTTTCAATCTCAGACGTGTTATTCATCTGTCCGCCAGGAGCACCTTGCTCCAAAGTTGCCACTTTAAGATTGGCACGGGCTGCATATAGCGCTGCTGTCATCCCCGCAGGACCAGCTCCAATAATAATCGTATCGTACATGAGTCACTCCTTTTACGCATTTCTTGTAGAGATATCTTACACCTAATAGGCCATCAAAGCTAGTATTATGCATTCAGTACGATGAGGATCGCCATAAAGGCAAAAGCCAAGACAGGAATCGAAACCATCGACATCATGATAGCATCATAGAGGGCACCTTGTCGCTCCTTAACTGTCTTGTCAGCACGACGTAGGGCACGCCATCCAAGCCAAAAGGCACCAATCACCAAGCACATAAAGAAAGCAATCACAAGGCCCAAAAGGTAAAATTTAAAAATATTTAATAACATAAATCATCCTAAAGTGAGAAATAGAAAAGGCTGAGACAACATTCTCCAACCTCTGAATCCGATTAGTAATAACTGCAGAAGGCAGTATCTGATTGGACTTTCGGGGCATCTTCAAAAATTCCAAAAGCTCCTAATCATCCTTACAGGATCCGACTACGGACTATAAATGGAGTCCTGTCGTATCACCTTTTTCTATTGTAACAAAAATCCCATCTTAAAGATATTGTTTTGAATAAGAAGCGAAAAATTCTTTCGTTCTTTCTTCTTTTGGATGGTTGAAAAGTTCTTCAGGTGTTCCTTGTTCAAGGATATGCCCTTTTTCAAGGAAGAGCACCTTGTCAGCCACTTGATAAACAAAGTTCATGTCGTGACTAACCAAAATCATGGTCTGACCTGACTTAGCTGCATCAGCGATTGATTTTTCAACCTCACCAACCAACTCAGGGTCAAGGGCAGATGTCGGTTCGTCAAGCAAGAGCACATCAGGCTTCATGGCAAGGGCACGGGCCAAGGCCACACGTTGCTTTTGACCACCTGACAAGTGACGTGGGTAGTGATTTTCACGATTAGACAGACCAACCTTAGCGAGCTCTTCTTTCGCAATCTTGGTAGCTTCTTCGTCAGAAAGTTTCTTAACAATCTTAAGCCCTTCCTTAACATTATCCAAGGCTGTACGACGTTCAAAGAGGTTAAACTGTTGAAATACCATGGCCAACTTACGACGAAGGGTAAGGATTTGTTCTTTGGTAATTGTTTCGAAATCCACCTTAAAATCATCAATGGCAATGGTGCCAGAATCAGGTTGTTCCAAATAGTTTAAGCTACGAAGGATAGTTGACTTACCAGCACCAGAGGCACCGACAAGCGCTACCACTTCACCTTTTGCAATATCGAAGTTAATTCCATCAAGAACCTTTTGCCCTGAAAATTCCTTGGTCAAATTTTTGATGCTAATCATTAGCGGTCACCTCCAATTCCAGAAATGTCAGTTACTTCAGGTGCCTTAATGGCCATATGATTTTCAACCGAACGACCAATATTTTCAATCAAGATTGAGATGCCCCAGTAAACGAGGGCTACTGAGATATAACGTTCAAAGTAACGGTAGTCAGCACCACCCAAAATTTGAGCTTGCGCATACATTTCGACGATACCTGCACTAAAGGCAAGTGATGTTCCCTTAGTCAAACCAATCAAACTGTTAATCAAACTTGGTGTCGCAATAACCGCCGCATTTGGAATAATGACACGACGGTAGACCTGTGCTGATGTCATCCCAAGAGAACGGGCAGCTCCGATTTCTCCAGCATCCACAGCTTGAATCGCCGCACGGATGGTTTCACTCATATAAGCTGCTTCGTTAAAGGCAAAGGCTGTAATAGCGAAGATAGCTGGTGGAATCTCATTAATGTTCCAATCTAAGCCGAACTCACCATTCAAGTACCGAAGGAAGAGTGGAATACCATAGTAAGTCAACATGAGTTGGACAAGAATTGGTGTCCCGCGCAAGAAACTCACAAAAACAGCTTGAATCGGATAAAGGATACGTACTCGATTGATTTTAACAACCGCAAAGACAAGGGCCAAAATCAAACCGAAGAAGGCACCTGCAATGGTCAAGCCCAAGGTTAAAGGCAAGCGTTCTACAATCTTAGGAACCGCATCAAAGACAGCCTTCCATGAGAAGAGCTTACCAGCTGGCATCCAAGATGCAATCCATTTGAAGACAATTGCAACCAATTGCAAAATATAACCCCAAAGGATTTCCACTAACCATGATAAGGGAATAGCCAAAGCAACAACTACTGCTAAACCAATTAAGCCAAAGACAACTTGGAGGTACCAAGGTGACCGATTAAATGCTTCAATACTCTTTTTCACAATGTTACCCTTTCTATCTAAAAAAGTAGGTTAGCCAAGCGCTAACCATCTTTATTTCTTATATAAATTCTATAGTATTCATTTTAGCACGACTCAGAAAGTCTGTGAAATAGTCTTTTCTTATCATAGTGATAAGGAAATCATATCACTGATAATTCAGCTTTATTAACGTCAAAAAGCTGAGACAGCAGTCTCAACTTTTAACAGTCTTATTTCAAATCACTGACGTAATCGCCACCGAAATATTCCTTGCTGAGTTTGGCAAGTGTTCCATCCTTCTTGAGCTCTTTGATACGTTTGTTGGTAAAGGTTCTGAGTTCCTTACCTTGCTTATCATTTGAGAAGAGAAGATATTCAAGACCATCGGTCTTCATACCGATATCGTCTTTAATCTTGTTTACAGCCAACTTATAGCCTTGATCTTTGACAATGTACTCAGACGAAATGGCATCGTAAAGGATAAAATCAATTTTTCCTTCTTGAATGTGTTGGATACGTGTTGAAAGACCAGTTGAGCTAGATGCATAGTTGATTGTAATTGGTTTCTTATCTTCATTGGCGTGGTTCCAATTTTCAAGCAACTGAGCATAGTTAGAACCAGGAAGCACCTCTGTCGTCTTACCAGACAAATCGTCTAGGCTAGTATACTTGGTACCCTCAGCACTGGTAATAGCGTAGTTAGAACGTGAAATCGGATCTGAGAAACCATATTTCTGCTCACGCTCTTCATTGTAGTTGAAGTCATTAGCCGCAATCTGATAACGTCCAGAATCCACCCCTGTCAAGATGGAATCAAAAGGTGTCGTCACAAACTTGACCTCATACTTGTCCGAATCCTTGAAAATAGCCTTGACCAAATCAATATCATAACCTTTGAAGTCGTCACCTTTTTTGAAAGTGAAAGGCGCCGTATCAGAATCCGTCGCAACAGTAATCGTCTGCTTTTCACCAGATGCCTTACTGTCACTCTTGTTTCCACAAGCAGCCAAAGTCAAAACTGACAAGCCAAGAATCCCTAAACCTGCAAGCCATTTTTTCATATCTATATTCCTCGATACTTTCTTCAATAGTTTTTGATAGTAGTGTACCACCTTCACCCCTAGTCGTCTAATACTAAAAAACTAAGAGGTGATAGATAAAGATTATAGGAGGAAGGGGATAAATAACAAGATAGAAAAAAGCTGCCACTCATGTGACAACTCTTTTCCCAAAACAACTTCCTACAACAGACTTTACGTAAAATACAAACCAAGTGAAAAAGTATTCTTCATAAACTACTTGTGTCTACTTTGATTGTCAGCTTCAAATATATACTAAAAAGTAATAGTAAATATGTGTGTCCTTTTTCTCAATTTTCTTTATTAATCTTACATAAATTGTACTGCTGCTGTGTTATCTGATGCTGAGAATCGTTCTGCTGAAGTCACTAAATGTGTTGAGATTTCTGTTATCTGACTCTTAAGACTCTGTAACATGGCACGTATGTCGGCTTCTGCACCTGAGTCCCAGACATGCTCAAACTGAATAGGAGCCATCAATGCTTCAATCTCACCTGATGACAGGTGGGGTCCAGCCTGCAAACAACGTTGCTTAGCTTCTTCACACTGACGTCTAACTTCTTCCTTGGCCTCTTCTAGTTCAGCTAAGAGTTTCACTTCAAACCCAGCAAATTGAGCCATTGCTTGACTAGCTAAGGCTACCAACATCTCTGTTTTTAAAAAGATTTGTTGACCACCCCCAGCAGCTCCGAGAAGGGTTGCCAAACCTCCGACCTTAGTCCCAAGAGCGTGGAGTTCCCAGCTATCTAGCAAGGATGAGGTTTGCTTACTTTTTCCACCCTTTTCATTAGCGTAGGGACCATACTCTTTTTCATAATTCTTAACATATGAATCATAATAGGCCTTCTCTTTATCTTTCCTTATTCTCTCACCATCTACCTCAGGATGTTCCTTAATAAAATCATCTGTTTCTTTTTTAGCTTTTAACCTAGCAGCTTTCTTAACCTGATCTTTAGTCATTCCTGAGCAAAGCTGACCATGCTTAACATAATAATCAATGTCAAGATTGTTTCCCTTGATATGAGCATGATCAGTGCCATGATTAGAACCATCAACTTCTCGAACATCACCATAGGGAATCCAACCACCGTCTTTCGCAAACATTGTTACTGCATTACCTTCGTCACTATATATATGGGCATGCTTATCTAAGTATTTCTTATCCTCTTCTGATATATAGCCATTAGTATATGCCATACCACCTCCCCAATCAGAAAAGTTAGTAACTCTATCAACATTATGATTTGCAGCAACTTTTGCGACAGCAGGACCAGCCTGACTATGGCCAGACATATTTGTGATTTCGCCACCACCATGAGCGTTCAAGTTAGCTTCTGTCTGTTGATAAAGTGCCTCAACATCCCTCCCCTGTATGGAATAACCTGTACCGCTTTGAATTATGGCTCTAAATGTAGAGTCTAGCTCATTTCCAAGTCCATTTCCCTTTTCATCATTTGGGGGTTGCGTCCCTGCAACAACAATTGCGGTTTGAGAGTAATCAGGTTCTCCTTTCACGATTGGAGCAACAGATATACCTTGAGTTACACTGTCCGGACCAGTTGATGCTACAACCTCATATTGTTGTCCACCAGCTGTAAAAGTATCGCCCTGCTCTAACTTTGAGGATGCTTCCTTTGTTTTCCCTTGCAAATCCTGAATTTGTTCATCAGTTAACGCCATTCGTTATAACTTCCCTTCTTAATTTCTAAATTATATTTAACTGAAGCTTCTGGGCTTCCTTTATCAGACTTTTTAACATCCTTAAGCTGACCTGATTGTACCAAGTATTCAATTAGGTCATCCAAAATTTGATAACTCTCTAACTTTGCTTTATCTGGTAAATGTTTGTAATTTGATACATCAATGACCTCGTCATTGTCATAATTATCTAATTCAATAATCTCACTTTCATCAGCACCACTAAAATCCAAAGATAATCCTTGTCCTATCCCGAAAGATTCATTCATTTTCCTTTTCATAACTACACGATTACCAGATTTATCATAAATAACTGGAACAATATTCAGCGTATGCATACTATAGCCGTCTCCACCATCTTCATAAATAGGTGAGAACTCAATCTTACTCACACCCTCGTAGTGTTCTTTGATATAGGTAGCCAGTTGCTCTTCCAAAAGTCTAAAACCATGTTTATACAAAGCGTGCTCTTTAGCTATTTGTTTTTGTTGTTCTTGTTTGTGCCCCATATAAATGCTTCCTCCTAAAATAGCGATAACTAGTGTGATAAACAACACCACTACTATATTTCGTTTTGAATTCTTCTTCACAGGCTCAGCCCTCTCTTTCTTGTAAATCCGAGAATTTCATCAATCTCTCTGCTTTCCTATCATTAAGAGAGTCAATATCTAATTAATAATGACAAATCATGTTTTTTAACATCAATCATACTATCCATTCAACAACAGATTTCTAACCGTAATAGTCACAACCACTTATATACACAAACAAGCCTAAACGGTTTGTTTAGACTTATTTCCGGTCTTTTCAAGAGCTTTTCTATATACTTTCGCTTCTTCGTAGCGAAGTTCTTCCAGAGTATTCTGTTTCTCTGTTATAATTTCTTCAAACGCTTCTACTACTTCTGCTAATTGCGCATAGGCGCTAGCTAGATTCTGCTCTGGTGCATCCTTTGCAGCATGTGCTATTAAATCTGAGAGATAATCGGCGTGTTGATTAATAGCTCCCCTAGCAGCGTTCAGTTCACTTTCAAAGTTCTCAAATTGCATTTGAGCTTGGTAATGCTCTTGCTCTATCCGTTCTTGTTCCTTTCGAGTCATTAGGCTACCTCACGAGATTTGGAAGACTTGGCATTTGTATTGAAGCCAATTTGTTTTTTGAAGAATCGGCTGCTTTACCTGCAAAGATTGGTGTGATACTTGCTACCATAGTCTGAGAGGCAAACTGTTTAACCTCATCCATGCTTGAATGCATCTTACTTTGGATTTGCTGTCCAGAGGCCTTCACCTTGGACTGTGTCGAATTAACGATGGAACGGATTGCGATACGTTCCATTTCTTTTTGCATTTCTAACTTGAGTTTTTCTAAAGCTGCTAACTCAAGTGCCAATTTTTGTAGAGACATATACCCTCCTTTATTAATCTTACATAAATTGTACTGCTGCTGTGTTATCTGAAGCTGAGAATCGTTCTGATGAAGTCACTAAATGTGTTGAAATCTCTGTCATCTGACTCTTAAGACTCTGTAACATGGCACGTATGTCGGCTTCTGCACCTGAGTCCCAGACATGCTCAAACTGAATAGGAGCCATCAATGCTTCAATCTCACCTGATGACAGGTGGGGTCCAGCCTGCAAACAACGTTGCTTAGCTTCTTCACACTGACGTCTAACTTCTTCCTTGGCCTCTTCTAGTTCAGCTAAGAGTTTCACTTCAAACCCAGCAAATTGAGCCATTGCTTGACTAGCTAAGGCTACCAACATCTCTGTTTTTAAAAAGATTTGTTGACCACCCCCAGCAGCTCCGAGAAGGGTTGCCAAACCTCCGACCTTAGTCCCAAGAGCATGGAGTTCCCAGCTATCTAGCAAGGATGAGGTTTGTTTACTTTTTCCACCTTTTTTATCAGCATAAGGACCATAGTCTTTTTCGTAATTCTTTATTTTCTTTTCATAAAATTGCTTTTCTAAAAATTCTCTATTAGCAGATAGACCTTTATTATCTGGTTGACTACGAATAAAATCATCTGCATCTTTTTTCGCTCCTATACTAGCAACCTTTTTGACCTGTTCTTCAGTCATTCCTGAGCAAAGGATACCATTTTTGACATAATAATCAATATCAAGGCTATTTCCCTTTATATGAGCATAACTAGTCTTATGATCGGATCCTTCAACTTCTCGAACATCACCATAGGGAATATCTCCCAAATCACGAGAAAATATTGATACTGAATTTCCTTGATCACTGTAAATATGGGCATGCTTATCTAGATATTTCTTATCTTCTTCTGAAATATATCCACTGGAGTAAGCATTTCCTGCTCCATAGTCAGAAAAATTCGTAACTCTATCAACATTATGATTTGCAGCAACTTTTGCGACAGCAGGACCAGCCTGACTGTGACCAGACATATTGGTGATTTCACCTCCACCATGAGCTTCTAAATTAGCCTCTGTCTTTTCATAAAGCGCCTCAACATCACTACCCTGTCTAGAATAACCAGTCACACCTTGTCTAATAGCTCTTCCAAATGAATTCCACTGATTCCCTTGTCCATTTCCATTTTCATCCAATGGAGTTTGTGTTCCTGCAACAACAATTGCAGTTTGAGAGTAGTCAGCATTCCCATTCTCATCAATAGGGGCGACCGCTATACCTTGTGTTACATTGTCAACTGAAGCAACAACCTCGTATTTATTACGGTTATTAGCACCGGTTATTATATCTCCTTCTTTCTTAGCTGCACTTATCTTAGTAACCCCTTGTATATCCTGCATCTGCTCATCAGTTAATGCCATTTTCTACAATGTTCCTTTCTTTATTTCTAAATTATAGCTAATTTTTGCCTTAGGACTTCCATTATCCGACTTTTTGACACCTTTAAGTTGATTATCTTCTACTAAAGCAAGAATATTTTCGTCTATTGCAGAATTACTCTCTAACTTTGCCTTCTCAGGAAGATGTTCTTCACTTGATAAATCGAGTTCCTTTTGCGTGTCCAAATCTTTTAAAATGATAATCTCGCTATCATCTACACGATCAAAGTCTAAATAAAGCTCACCACCAAGCCCATATGAACCATAAGTAATTCTTCCAATTTGTGTGCCTAACATTGCTTTATGTCCATGATTATCAGAGATAATAGGTACAACTCTTACTGTAAGCATACTATAGCCATCTCCACCATCTTTATAAATAGGTGAAAATTCAATCTTACTCACACCCTCATAGTGTTCTTTGATATAGATAGCCAGTTGCTCTTCCAAAAGTCTGAAGCCATGTTTGTACAGTGCGTGCTCTTTAGCTAGCTCTTGTTTTTTTTCAAATTTATTTCCCATATAGATTGTTCCTCCAATAGCTGCGATAATTAAGGCTATAATCAACACCACTGTTACTTTTCGTTTTGAATTCTTCTTCACAGGCTCAGCCCTCACTTTCTTGTAAATCCGAGAGTTTCATCAGTCTCTCTGCTTTTCTATCATGAAGATAGGCAACATCAGGTTCTGGATAAGGCTCTTTCGAGTTAAAGACCTTCGGTAAGATAGCCTGATCCATCATGCGCATACCAAATAGGAAGTATTGGACATTATTGCGCATTGCCTTGGCAACGTCTGAAATACCATTTATCAAGTAGCTTGACATACCTCCAAAGAAGAAGTAAATTCCCACTTTAGGTGCCTTATCAAGAACAAAGTTGAGTTGCTCCCCATTTAACTTGGTCTGAGTCGCAAATTTCTCCATGTTTGGAATGATGACAAACCATGTCTTTTCATCTTCTGTCACACTATCCATTCGACGATAGATTTCTGTAATTATTTCCACATAGACAGTTTCCATCTCTGCATCCTGACCATAATAGTTAGTACAGTATGGTTTGTAATCTATGTAGGCTTCTTCTGTATCAAGCACCATGAGTCTACTTGGGTTAACTAGGTTAACCGAACGAATCAGGTGTTTGGTCATATTTTGTAGGTTCGCTACTCTGTCCGATGTGTATAGCAAGTGCTTGAAGCGACTTAACTCTAGACTGAAAGCTTCTACATCAGCATAGGTAATACCAAGGGTCAAACGGCCTGCTTTCGTAGCATCATGAACGGAGTCCATGTCCCTAAAGGCATCAAAACTGATCTGTTCAGGCATGATTGGGATAGCTCTTGGTTTAGGACCGTCCCAACTATCTGCCATGGAAGTGATCTCCTCTTGAAGTTCATGAAGACGTTGTATGTCGTCCATACCCTTGTTAGATAGAAAGACTTGAACCACTTCGATATCATCTCCATAACGCATGACTCCTCGCCCTTGAATCTCTTCCATAGCGTAGGCTGGTCGTGCCCCTATAAGGTTTCGCACATCACCGTCATCAGTTAGCTTAAGCACCATCCGACTCCTAAAGTTAGAGAGGATAGCTCCACGAATAGCGATTGAACGGTTTCCTGTAGCAACGATTGAAATTCCAAAGCTAAAGCCATCTCGGCTAAGAGTTAGGAAGAAATTATCCATATCTGTCCTGAGGTTAGCATTTTGAATTTCTTTATGTCCTTCGTAATTATCAATGATTACAACGATTTGAGGAAGGGATTTTCCTGTCATCTCCTCATACATAGCCTTGCTATTGACATCATGTTGAGCAAAGAGCTTCTTACGTTTAGCCATCTCTGCTTTGAGTAGGACCATAAACTTGCCAAGCTTCTCCTCTTGGTCTGCTGTTAGGAAATCAGCCACGTGTGGTAATTTACGCAGTGGGAAGAGCGCATTGGTCCCAAAATCAAAGAGATAGACATGGAGAGCCTCGGGTGTGTTTTTACGTGCCAAGTCCATAGTTAGAGTTTGAAGTAAGTTAGATTTACCCATACCAGGACCACCAAAGACTGCTAAGTTCCCATCCCTAAGAATATCGTAAGTTCCAACAACCTGTCTTTGTTGACTTGGAATGTCAAGAAGCCCTACAGAAGCAACCAACTGACTAGGATGATTCCAATATTCTTTAAAGCTTATCTCATCATAGTCTTGTGCAAACATGACCTCACTCAACGGTGGTAACCATGGTTGTGGTAAGGCAGGGATGCCTTCTTCTACTACTAGGTCGTGGATATAGCCTACAATGGCATCTAGCTCTGTTGGTACCTGTCTGATATCCTCAGTCTCTTCAAGTCCTGATAGATCATCATTTAGGATTTCATACTGTCCTAAGTCATTGATAGCATAGATAGTGTGATCCTCGATACCTTGTTTGTCCTTTTCAGGTTGATACTCAGCTCCCGACCAAGCACTCTGGAAGAGCTCGTAAACCTCGTTGTTTCCGACTTGCAGATAAGCACGTCCTGACTGGGTAATATCCGCCGCATCTGGTGTACGAAGCATCTCCTGTGAGTCCGCTCGGTCTGCTACCTTAAGAGCTAGCTTGAAGCGAGAGTTAGACCAGATTTGGTCATTAACCACACCAGATGGTTTTTGTGTCGCTAGAATCAAGTGAATTCCAAGAGAACGTCCGATACGTGCCGTAGATACTAACTCTGCCATAAAGTCCGGTTGGTTCTGCTTAAGTTCGGCAAACTCATCCGAAATCAGGAAGAGATGAGGCATTGGCTCAGGTACTTCGCCTAGCTTATATTTTTTCTGATACTGGTTGATATGGTTGACATCATACTCTGAGAAGAGGCGTTGACGACGCTTAAGCTCTGCCTTGATAGATGTCAAAGCACGCATAGACTGAGCACCATCCAAGTTGGTAATGGTCCCTAAGAGGTGAGGCAAGTCCCTAAAGAGGTTCGCCATTCCCCCACCCTTGTAGTCGATGAGGAGAAAGGCCACATCATGCGGATGGAAGTTGACTGCTAGACTTAGTATATAAGACTGGATAATCTCAGATTTCCCTGATCCAGTAGTACCAGCTACCAAGCCATGAGGTCCGTGGGCCTTTTCATGGAGGTTAAGCTGAACGATGTCATCCTGACCACGTAGCCCCAAAGGTACTGCTAGAGACTTATACGGTGCATGAGAAGCCCAGCGACTGACTACATTCAAAAAATAAGTATAGTTAACTTGAAAGCATAAACCCTCTTGAAGATATCTTCATGCTTAGTATTAGTTAAATTCATTATCAATATTGTCCTTATACATCTTTGTCATCGAGAGATGAAAGTTTATCGTCACAACTTATTCTTTCCAAAATCCTCGACAAATCATTTATCAAAATATTCTGAATACAGACTACAATATCCATTATACCATGGAAAATAAGCTTTCATGACATTATGAGAGGGACAAAATTATTAGGATTTGGGTATTAGAAAACCCCAGCCAAAGGCTGGGGTGGTGATGGATAAAATCAATTTGTGCTAAAACACTACTTATCCTTATCTGATGACTTACTGCTTGAGTCGCTACTATCTTCAGGTTGATAGTCTGACAAATTCTTATGGATACGTTCGGCGTAAACGGCTCTGCTTCCTGATTCGTCATGGTCGACCAAGTCTTCGGCAAGCTCTTTATAATCTTCTACAGAAATAGTCCAGTTACCTCCATCGTCTTTGGTAAGCTTGAAGGTCTTTTCCAGATTATCAGCACCTGTCAAAGGTGTATAGGACATTTCTTTATCAATATCCTTAAATTGCGTTAAATCACCGTTAAAGTTTTCACCATAAAGGAACTTCGTTGTGAGATCTTTGGCCTTACCCTTTTCATCGTCATTCTTGTCAGCTTGATTCCACTGTTTCAACTTATCAATGTCGTTATCATAGAGGCTCATCAGGAGAGTACGAACGGCAGCTGCAGCTCCATAGGCACTGACAGATCGTGACGTAAAGGTAACCGTCGCCTCATTGCCCTTAACTTTGACATCCTTCAGTTTATAGTCCTGAATTTTCCCAATCATATTACGGCGAACCTTAAGAAACTTAGAGAGCACTTGGGTTGGTGTTTTGGCATCATAGCCCTCAATATACTTAAAGGTATAGTCAGCTTCAGGAGTATAGCCTTCCTTTTCAATAGTATCTGCGACCTGCTTCTCGAAGACATTCGATTCAGTCCAACTTTCGTAATTTTCTCCGTAGAGTTTCGAGAAACCATTACTTGATTTTCCAAGCATGGTATCAATCAAGACTGTCGCATCAGCCTTGGCACGCTCTGTTGGTGTTGGTGCGGCCTTTTTCTTTTCTGCTGGCTTGTTTGACGCACAGGCTACGAGAATCAGACAAGCTGCTAGGACGAGTCCTAAGTAAGTAAACAGTTTTTTCATTAAGATTATTCCCTCATTTCTATTGGTTACTATTTAAGATAGCATAGGTCTGATGATTCTTCAAGGTCACTTTTCAGAGTATGAAGCAAAACTCTACCTATTATATTGTTTTCAAATTATAACTCCAAATCGTCCAAATCTAACTGCCTGCCCTCTTGGTCTTCTAAACCGGTCAGGGTAACACCTAAGAGGCGAACACCACTGCTATTTTCCTCCAGTTGATCGAAAATGGTGTGAGCAATCCTTTCAATGGTATCAAAGTCCTGGGTTGATTTGTCCAAGGTCATACGCTTGGTTAAGGTCGAGAAATCCGAATATCGGACCTTGATGACAATGATACGTCCGACTTTCTTAGCCTTCTGGGCGTTATCAGCTACCCTCCTAGCATTTTTAGTCAACTCAGCCTTGATGTCATCTTCATTATAAAGCAGCTTGCCGTAGGTTCGCTCACTTCCGATAGATTTACGGACACGGTTAGGTTTAACTGGGCTATTGGAAATACCTCTAGCCTTGCGAAAGAGGTCAAATCCAAAACGTCCAAAACGGTCAATCAAGTCCATCTCGGGAATCTTCAGAAGATCGGCACCAGTGTAAATGTCCATATCATGGAGACGTTCCACTGATTTTTTACCTACCCCATGAAACTTTTCAATAGGTAGCTTTTCCAAAAATTCTTGAGCTTCCTCTGGCAATACCACCGTCAAACCAGCAGGCTTTTGAAAATCAGAAGCTAGTTTGGCAATGAATTTATTGTAGGAAACACCAGCTGAACAGGTCAGATGGAGTTCCTGCCAGATATCATACTGGATGAGCTTAGCCACCTTAACGGCCGACTTGATGCCAAGTTTATTGGTCGTCACATCGAGATAGGCTTCGTCAATAGACATAGGCTCAACCAAGTCAGTATAGCGCTTAAAAATCTCACGTATCTGCATCCCTACCTCACGGTAATGGCTATAATTGCCTGAGATAAAGACAGCATTTGGACAACGTTCGTAAGCTTCCTTAGAAGACATGGCTGAGTGGACACCGTATTTTCTAGCCTCGTAATTACAAGTTGACACCACCCCACGTCCCCCTGTTTTTCTAGGATCATGCCCAATAATAACCGGCTTATCCTTAAGGCTGGGATCATCCCTCATCTCGACCTGAGCAAAAAAGGCATCCATGTCAATATGAATAATCTTTCGGCTCGTGTCATTAATCAGAGGAAATTCTAACATGGCTTACCGCCTCCTTTCTCATATGTGTCTCCTTGTAAAGCTCTTCACAGAAAACTTTGGGTCTGCAAAGCATTCTCTTCTTATAATACCAAAATCTATCACAAAACAGAAATTTATAATACAGATTACATATTTTCAAATCTGTATTATAAAAGAATGTCTCTAAAATCACAGTTTTAAAGTTGTGTAAGCGGTTACTGTGTGATAGAATACTTTTAGAGAATGTAACAGATGATTTGTTACTAGAATTATAGGAGAACCAAATATGGCAACTGTTAAAACTAACACAGATGTTTTTGAAAAAGCATGGGAAGGCTTTAAAGGAACTGACTGGAAAGAAAAAGCTAGTGTTTCACGTTTCGTTCAAGCAAACTACAAACCTTATGATGGTGATGAAAGCTTCCTTGCAGGACCAACTGAACGCTCTCTAAAAATTAAAAAAATCGTAGATGAAACTAAGGCAGGATATGAAGCTGAAGGACGCTTCCCAATGGATACTCGTCCAACTTCAATCGCTGACATCCCTGCAGGATACATTTCAAAAGAAGATGAACTTATCTATGGTATCCAAAATGATGAGCTCTTCAAATTGAACTTTATGCCTAAAGGTGGTATCCGTATGGCGGAAACTGCTTTGAAAGAACACGGTTATGAACCAGATCCAACTGTACACGAAATTTTCACTAAATACGTGACTACAGTTAACGATGGTATCTTCCGTGCTTACACTTCAAACATCCGTCGTGCACGTCACGCTCACACAGTTACTGGTCTTCCAGATGCTTACTCACGTGGACGTATCATCGGGGTTTACGCTCGTCTTGCCCTTTATGGTGCTGACTACTTGATGCAAGAAAAAGTTAACGACTGGAATGCTATCAAAGAAATCGACGAAGAAACTATCCGTCTTCGTGAAGAAGTTAACCTTCAATATCAAGCACTTCAACAAGTCGTTGCTCTTGGTGACCTTTACGGAGTAGACGTTCGTCGTCCAGCCTTCGATACTAAAGAAGCTATCCAATGGACAAACATCGCCTTCATGGCAGTATGTCGTGTTATCAATGGTGCCGCTACTTCACTTGGACGTGTGCCAATCGTTCTTGACGTATACGCAGAACGTGATCTTGCTCGTGGTACTTACACTGAATCAGAAATCCAAGAATTCATTGACGATTTCGTTATGAAATTGCGTACAGTTAAATTCGCTCGTACTAAAGCTTACGACGAATTGTACTCAGGTGACCCAACATTCATCACAACTTCAATGGCTGGTATGGGTGCTGATGGACGCCACCGTGTTACTAAGATGGACTTCCGTTTCTTGAACACTTTGGACAACATTGGTAACTCTCCAGAACCAAACTTGACTGTTCTTTGGACTGATAAATTGCCATACGCTTTCCGTCGTTATTGTATGTCAATGTCTCACAAACACTCTTCTATCCAATACGAAGGTGTGACTACTATGGCTAAAGACGGATACGGTGAAATGAGCTGTATCTCATGTTGTGTATCACCACTTGACCCAGAAAACGAAGAACAACGCCACAACATCCAATACTTCGGTGCTCGTGTTAACGTTCTTAAAGCCCTTCTTACTGGTTTGAACGGTGGTTACGACGATGTTCATAAAGACTACAAAGTATTTGACATCGATCCAATCCGTGACGAAGTTCTTGACTTTGATACTGTTAAAGCTAACTTCGAAAAATCTCTTGACTGGTTGACTGACACTTACGTAGATGCCCTTAACATCATCCACTACATGACTGATAAGTACAACTACGAAGCTGTTCAAATGGCCTTCTTGCCAACTAAACAACGTGCTAACATGGGATTCGGTATCTGTGGTTTCGCAAATACTGTTGATACATTGGCAGCTATCAAGTACGCTACTGTTAAACCAATCCGTGACGAAGATGGCTACATCTACGACTACGAAACAATCGGTGATTACCCACGTTGGGGTGAAGATGACCCACGTTCTAACGAATTGGCAGAATGGTTGATCGAAGCTTACACTACTCGTCTTCGTAGCCACAAACTTTACAAAGATGCTGAAGCTACTGTATCACTTCTTACCATCACTTCAAACGTTGCTTACTCTAAACAAACTGGTAACTCACCAGTCCACAAAGGGGTATACCTCAACGAAGATGGTTCTGTGAACTTGTCTAAACTTGAATTCTTCTCACCAGGTGCTAACCCATCTAACAAAGCTAAAGGTGGATGGTTGCAAAACTTGAACTCACTTGCTAGCCTTGACTTCGGTTATGCTGCTGACGGTATCTCATTGACAACTCAAGTATCACCTCGTGCTCTTGGTAAAACTCGTGACGAACAAGTCGACAACTTGGTAACAATCCTTGATGGTTACTTCGAAAACGGTGGACAACACGTTAACTTGAACGTTATGGACTTGTCAGACGTTTACGAAAAGATTATGTCTGGTGAAGATGTTATCGTTCGTATCTCTGGTTACTGTGTAAACACTAAATACCTCACTCCAGAACAAAAAACTGAATTGACTCAACGTGTCTTCCACGAAGTTCTTTCAATGGACGATGCTTTGGGATAAGCTAAATAATAAGGAACTCGCTAGTGCGAGTTCTTTTATTTTTATAAAAAATCATGTTATTTTATCATATTATTATAACTAATTTATAATATATGTTGACATTTTATTAGATAAGCTATAGAATATAAGCATTTCCGTTTGGAATTTCCAAACACTTCTTTCTCAGAAGAGCTATTATTACATCAGCCTGAATCACTGTCACAATAAAGAGACCTTACTAATGACAAGTATAGCTCTTTGTGATGGGACTAGGGACGACAAGGAGGAAAGATGACTAAGAAATGTTCAACCTTAACTGGAGTACTATCACTCATGGCTAGTGCCGTTCTACTCGTAGCCTGCCAATCCAAGACTGACACTGAAACCTCTAAATCCAAAGATGTTCCATGGGGGTATACTGGTGCAACTGGTCCTGAACATTGGGGTGACCTCTCCAAAGATTATGAACTCAGCAAAAATGGTAAAGAACAATCTCCAATCAATATCACAGGAGCTGAAGATGTCGATCTTCCAGAACTAATCCTTCATAATCAAGAATCAAAAGGCCAAGTTGAAAACAATGGTCATACGATTGAAGTCAGCTTTAAAAATCCTAAGAATAGCCTAACGATTGGTGATGATGTCTATAAATTGCAACAGTTTCATTTTCACGCACCCAGTGAGAATGAAATTGATGGCAAAACCTATCCTCTTGAAGGACACTTCGTCTACAAAACCGATACTGGCAAAATCACTGTTGTCTCTGTTCTCTATAATTATGGGGATGAAAACCAAGCCTTGAAACAAATCTGGGATAAGATGCCTCAGGCTGCTAATACTGAAACCGAGTTGTCTCAGCCTATCTCACTAGATGATTTCTATCCTGAAGACAAAGACTACTACAACTTTGAAGGCTCCTTAACAACTCCACCATGTACTGAAGGTGTTAATTGGATTGTCTTCAAAAAACAAGAAACCGTCAGCAAGGAACAGGTGGAAAAATTCACACAAACCCTTGGATTTGAAAATAATCGTCCTATCCAAGAAACAAACGGTCGAAAAATCAAAGAATAAAGTCTTACAGAAAGCTTGATGTCCCCTCTTCTCATCAAGCTATTTTCCATTGACGATTAGCTATAAGCTTTGTTACAATGACCCTATGATCATTAAACATACAAGAGATACACTTTCAGAAACTTACCTAGATGCCTTAGCCATTCGAAACACTGTTTTTGTTAAGGGACAAGGAGTCCCACGCTCCATCGAAATTGATGCCAATGAAGCCTACTGTATTCACTTTGTCCTCTATGATGATAAGGGTCAGGCTACTGCAACTGTACGCTTACTGCCCAACAAGGATTTGACTCAGGTCACCCTCCAACGCATGACTGTGCTTGATGCCTACCAAGGTCAAGGGCTAGGGAGCATTCTCCTTAAAGAGGCTGAAGATTTTGCCCAAGAACAGGGCTTTAAATCTATTTCTCTCCATGCTCAACTAGGGGCACTTAAGTTCTACCTTAATAATGGCTATCAAGAAGTCGGTCAAATCTTTGAAGAAGCTGGAATCCAACATATTACTGTTGAAAAATCCTTAATAAGTAAAAAAGCTTAAGCAGTATAGCAGCTGCTTAGGCTTCTTCTTTTGTCGCAAATATCGGATAACCATGCTCGACAGCAAGCACTGTCACATTTTCTCTTTTCTTTAAAGCCTCTACAATCTTTTTCCAGTATTTCTGCCCTGTAAAAAGAAGGACAAATACTCCCATGTAGACCAAAAAACCAAGAAATTGTTTATACTCAGAAGATGACAGTTTTGATTCTAGTTCTAGGAGCTCGAACACTCCTCTCAATAGGACTGTACAGATGATCATTATAAGACTAAGTCCACTAAAGTATCCTAAACATATCAGCAAATACCCTATTTGAAGCTTCTTGGAACGCCTCGTATACAGTAACCTATAGTCTTGACTGTACTTGTCAAATACAGGAAAGGAAATATCAAGCCCTCTTCTCATACGAATGACTTTCAAATCAGGTTGGGCACGATAACCAAGGTAATGAATCAGTTTGTATAGTAGCTCTCTTATCAAAATATAGGAAGAAGCGGTTACAGCGGACACTATACTTAAAAATAGAAAAGAAGATAAAGAAAAGGAATCTTTATCAAACGCTAACAAGCCTTCTATCACTACAAAAAACATACCACAGACAAAGAGATTACTCCCATTAAGTATGCAAAAGAGCAGACTCAGAAACCAAGAGACAAGCTTTCTTTCCTTGGAGTTCCTACTTGACCGCTTCACTGATTAATTCTTCCTTTATTATCTCAATCAAGGCATCTCTATCCTTAATCCATTGAGCTCTCTCATCCTTGTAGTAGGTACGATTACTTAGGAAAATCGCTGCACGTTGAGCTGGGATGTTAATCAGAACAAAGGTCCCTGTATAACCAGTATGAAGAATCCAATCTCCTTGAAGGTCCCAAGCGACACTACGTTCCTTCTTGGATTGGCTGATATTTTTCGTCAGATTCTTAGCAAAATCATCCTTCAAATAATGATTAACAAAAATTTCTAAGTCTTTAAGGGTTGAAAAGAGACCTGCTGAACCTGTATGCTCTTTAAGAACACGAGCTTTGGGATCGTGAACAGTTCCGCCCGGAATGCCCTTAACCGTCGGAACAGCAATCCCAACTGGCCCAAACTGTGTCTCAGACATACCAAAAGGTTGAAAAACTTCGGAGTCAAAGAGCTTATCCAGACTTAGTCCAGACAACTTTTCGAGCATCAGTCCCAAGAGAATAAAGTTAATATCGGTATACAAGAAAGGTTTATCATCCCTAACTTTGATGGCGTTTATAGCAGCAATCAAACCCTCCTGATCTAATTCATCACGATTAGGAATGAAAGGATCAATCCCACTACTATGAGACAAGAGTTGACGTAATGTTAACGTCTTATTTTCTACTGCAGGGTAGTAGGTTGACAGCTTCTCATCCAAGTCCAATTTATCGGCCTGCAGATAGAAAAGACAGAGGGTTCCAACCCCAACCACCTTGGATACACTGGCTAGGTCATAGGTGAGACTTGGAACTACTGGAACATAGCCATCTTGAGTCCCTTGGTAGTACTCCTGCCAAGCCTTTCCATCATAAAGGGCAAGGCTGGCACCCGGAAAGATGTCAGCCTTGATGTAGTCTGTAATTGTTGCTAATGTTTGTTGAAAATCAGTCATTATTTTGTTAGCCAAACCTCAATATTACTCATATCAGTCAACGCAAGTAGGTGCCCTTTGCTATCCAAGTAACTTGAGAACTGTTCCTCTTCAAGTTTATCATGCAAGGCAACTAAGTCATAGTCTTCTGCCACCTTAAACTCGAGAATTTCCAAATCCCAAGTTTGATCAGGAGTTACTTGAAGGTCAGGGCCTTCTGCCTTTTCAAAGTGGATAGATAAAGGTAGTTCTTCACCAAAAAGATTGTCATAGAAGAAGGCTGCTTTAACCGTATCCACAACATTCAGAGTCAAGGACTGAACGGTAAAGTCTGAAACACCTTTAAAGTCTTCATTTTCTTCAACATCTGCATACTCGATTGTCTTGAGCGTTGACAAGTCATCCTCAGCGTGCATCAAAATAAGACCATTTTCTGGTGAAACTGTTTCAAAGGCATAACCATTTTCCCCTTGGAAAATAGCCTTGGCTTGGTGATCGTCACGCGCCAAAAGGTACTCAATCTCAAGTGGATCTGAAACCTTAATAACCACTTTATTAATTTTCTTAGGGCCTTCAACTGCACGGCAACGATAAGCTGGAGACTCTTCAATCACAAAGAGTGATTGGTGGTCTGCCCAATCTGTGAAGACGGCAAGAGCATTTTCTTCTGTTAATAGTTTAAATCCTAGTGTATTTTGGTAAAACTCAATATTTTCTTGTCTGTTATTCACACGAAAGATTGGTGTGTGAAACTTAAAATTCCCTGATTGCGTCATGACAACCTCCATTCTTTTCTATTTTATCCAAAAAGAGGCTGTGTGACAAGGATTTTCCAAAGAAAAAATAGGATTGTAATTTTTTCACTTTCTTTCGCATAAATTGTGAAAAACATTATAGTTTATTCACTTTTTGAGTAGCTATTTCCTCATTTTAGGGTATAATTGAGAGTATGAAAATTCTCGTTAATCACATAGTATTTAGGCGGACCTATCAAGGTTTGTTTTTATTGCTGATGATGGTTATCCCAAACTTTGCTTTAAGTCTGATAACCTCTTATAATAGCCAGATTGGATTGACTTTTACGAACTTTGAAAGCTGGGGAATCATCGCTATCAATCTCATCATTTTTTACCTTACCTATCTCTGGGCAAAGAGTGAAGGACTGATGACTCGCTTTAGACTAGACCTCAAGGATGCTAAAGCAATTATCTGGGGCTTTCTCACTATCTTCTTGATGGGAGTCATTGGCAGTAATCTTATGCTACTAACCCATACTACCTATCACGGAGAACTTCTAAGAACCCTTACGACAATGCCTATCCTTCCAGTAGCCATTAGTATGATTACGACAGCCTTCCTCCAAGAAATCCTCTTTCGCAAGTGGATTTTCACCTGGTTGGCCCCCTATTCGAAAACAGCTGTGCTAGTCAGCACTGGGCTCTTTTGTCTCTTTCATATGCCAACTAATCTTGCCTACCTCACTCTTTATATCGGAATGGGCTTGGCTCTCTCTATGGTCTACCAAAAAAGAGAGAACTTATCTGCAAGTATCACACTTCATGTTTTATGGAATCTTTACACCTTAGGTGCTACCATTCTAGTAATGACTAATCCGATGTGACTGAGAATATTTTCTCAGTTTTTTATTACTTTCAATATTTTAAGCATAAAAAAATCTGAAGCTTAAACTTCAGATTTTTAAGTATTATTAAAGGTAGAGTGATTTGAACAACCAGATAGCCAAAATCGCCGCAACAATTGGAGCTACAACTGGAACCCAAGCATACCACCATTTAGAATCACCTTTGTGTTCACCAAGAACTGATGTTGGCAAGAGGTGGTGAAGAAGACGTGGCATCAAGTCACGGGCTGGGTTAAGAGCTGGACCTGTTGCACCACCAAATGAAATAACCAAAGCTGCAACCAAGAAACCAACACCGATGTGGGCAACCGCAAGTGCCCCATTAGCCATTTGACCTGCGATAGCTTCTTTATCATAGCCAAGTTGTGTGGCTTGTGCAATCAACTTATGACCAAAATAGTTGTTTGTCATAGCAAGCGCACCGAAGAACAAGATAAATGAACCAGCGAACTCGTTGGCAAAACCATTAAGCCAAGCACGTTTGTGATTTTCCTCTGAGTCTGAGTTATCATCAACAGCAGAGATTGTAGAGAAAGTACCAAGGATGTTGTTAGGATTTTCAGTTTTAAGATAATAAGGTTGGTGTACCCAAACCACGATAGCTTGTCCTAAGAAAGCACCGAGAAGTTGAGCAATCAAGTAACCTGGAACAGCTACCCATGAGAAGATACCTGCAACCGCAAGACCAATTGTGAAGGCTGGGTTGATGTGGTTACCAGAAACATCACCAAACATAAGTGCTGGCATCATTACCGCAAAACCATAACCAAAACCAATAACAAGCCATCCAGACTTATTACCCTTAGTCCCTTTAAGCTCAACATTGGCAACCGAACCATTACCAAGTGCAACCATCAAAGCTGTCCCAATAAACTCAGTGATGTACTTTATAATCCAATCATGACTGAGCGCTTCTTTTAGAAAATCATTCATTTGTCTCTTTATTTCCTTTCACATTTTACAATAATTTAGACATCTATCATTTTATCAAGTATAATGTCTGATGTAAAGATATTTCTGAAATGTTTACGTATTCTTTTTTTGAGGTTTTAAAGTATGAAATTTAATCAGTTTAGTTACATCCCAGTGAGTCCTGAAATGACTTGTCAGGAACTCCGTTCTTTGGGCTTTGAAGTCTCTTTAAATGCTACTGCCAAGGATAATTTTGAAGCCTTTGTTCGTAAGTCCTTCCTCTTCTTTGAAGACACCGACTTAGCTTTGAAAAATTGGATTGCTGATGGGCAGACTGACCTCCTAACCTTCTTCCAGTCAGACCAGCCTTTGACTGCTGATGTCTTTGGTTTGGTAGCTCTTCAACTGCTAGGATTTGTCCCTAATGTGGACTTTACAGACAGTGCTGCTTTTCTAGAGAAAATGGCCTTCCCAATCACATTTGATGGTAGCCTTAATAACCTGCATCAATTGTTGGCGACACGCACACAGTCTGGCAATACCTTAATTGATCAGTTGGTAGCCCAATATTTAATCCCTGTAAGTAATGATTACGTCTTCTTTAATGGTAAGAGCTTGGCAACATTTGACACTAACCAACTTCACCGTGAGGTGGTTTATGTGGAAGCACCAGTAGATACCGACAAAGATGGGCAGCTAGACTTGGTCAAAGTAACTATCTTACGCCCTGATGTGGACTTCCCGGTTCCAGCCATGATGACCGCAAGTCCTTATCAACAAGGGACTAATGAACCTGCTTCAGATAAGCTCACCCACAAGATGGAGGGGGACTTGCTCGTCAAACCAGCTGGTGATATCTCTCTTAGCCACCCTGAAATCAAGGCACCTGAAGCAGACCTTACGCCTATCAATCCTGTCACAAAGGCTCAGGAGCGTTTTGCTCACACAGATACCTACACGCTCAATGATTACATGTTGGCTCGTGGCGTGGCTTCTATCTATGTATCGGGTGTCGGTACCTTCAATTCTGAAGGTTTCATGACCTCCGGAGACTATCAACAGGTTCTGGCCTATAAAGCTGTCATCGACTGGCTCAATGGACGTGCATGCGCCTTTACTAGTCGTAGCAGACAGCATACAATCACTGCTGATTGGGCTTCTGGTAAGGTGACTACTACTGGACTGTCATACTTGGGTACCATGTCCAACGCCCTTGCCACAACTGGCGTTGACGGTTTGGAGATGGTTATCGCTGAGGCGGGTATTTCTTCTTGGTACGACTATTATCGTGAAAATGGACTCCTCGTTAGTCCTGGAGGCTACCCTGGTGAGGATCTCGATACCTTGACTGAATTCACCTATTCTCGTGCCCTATTAGCTGGAGAATACCTACGCCACCAAAAAGATTATGAGACCTACCTTAAGGAGCTAAGCACGGCTATTGATCGTAAGCATGGGGACTATAACCAATTTTGGCATGACCGCAACTATGTCCAATTCGCAGACCGTGTCAAAGCTACTGTAGTCTTTACACACGGTAGTCAGGATTGGAACGTCAAACCGATTAACGTCTATCAAATGTTCAATGCTCTTCCAGACTCTCTTGAAAAACACCTCTTCTTCCACAATGGTGCCCACGTTTACATGAATGCTTGGCAGTCTATTGACTTCCGAGAAAGCATGAATGCCTTGATTTGTCAGAAACTCCTTGGTTTGAATAACGGCTACACACTTCCTACAGTCATCTGGCAAAACAACCAGTCTGAACAGACTTGGGAGGTTCTCGATAACTTTGGACACGACAATGGTAAACACATTCAGCTTGGTGAGACTGAAGCTAGTATCGCTAACCATTATGAAGAGAAAACCTTTGCCAAATACGGTAAAGCTTACCAAAGCTTCAAGGATGACCTCTTTGCAGACAAAGCCAATGCCATTACCTTGGACTTTGAACTGGACCAAGACATCCAGATTAATGGCCGTGTCCACCTAGAGCTCAAGGTTAAGTCTAGCACAAACCGTGGTCTCATTTCGGCCCAAGTTCTAGAAATGGGGGATAAGAAGTATCTCGCACCTATCCCTGCACCTAAACGCATGAGTTTAGATAACGGTCGTCTCTTCAAGGAAGAAGCCTTACGTGAACTGCCATTCAAGCAGGCAAAATACCGGGTCATTACCAAAGGACACCTTAACCTGCAAAATCGCAAGAACCTCCTTAGCATTGAGAATGTCACTCCAAATGAATGGATGACTATCGGTTTAGACTTGCAGCCAACCATCTACAAACTCAACAAGGGTGACAAGCTCCGACTTGTTCTCTATACCACAGACTTTGAGCACACTATTCGGGACAATAGTGACTATGAAGTGACTGTGGACCTAAGCCAAAGTCAAATGACATTGCCTTATTAATCTTTATCGCAAAAATTCCCATAGGATGATGACTCCCATGGGAATTTTTCATTGTGTAGAAATAAGCAAGATTTAGGCTTCAATTGTTACGATTCATACAGAATAATCAAGCAAAATCATTTATTATTTAAAATATTTTTTGACTTGAAGGTAAGCTAGAAAATCACAGAGAATTAACAAAAGCATTAATAGGGCTAGTACTATACGGTCTGTGGTATCACTGAATGTAAGTAATGTGTAAAACTCTACACAAAGCACTAGAATTGAGATGACAAGAAAGACAATGAAGGACTGCTGTATGGTTATCGGATCCACTGAATCTGGACGCTTCATAAGCATACGGTAGAGCAGTCCATTTACTAAAATGACTACAAAAGCTAATACTCCGACTGTTAGCCAAATTACTGGTCTTGCTTTTGTAGAGAGAAATACTGATACTTATAAGGAAAACTGCCAAGGCAGCAGTGACGACCCTAGAAAATCGCAATACTCTCGAACTTATATTCTTCATCTTCATGATAAAACACCTAAATTATGAATAACCTCAGTCAGTCTTGTAAACTGAATAAGCTATTACATTTAACGCTATTCCTTTCTGTATTTTATTATACTGCTGTAAGATCTCAAGTAAGCCCTTAGCGATTACATTCTACTGGAGATGTAATACAGTAGCGTCATTAGCAAGAATAATTTTACTTCGGGAACATCAAAAATAAGCATTTGCAAGGACCTCACGTTCAAAGGAGCCAAAAGTTACTTTTTAAACTGTACCCATTTTTTAAAAAGAAGACTATAAAGAAGCAAGGTTAGCCCCAGCAAGTTAATGGTATGGTGGACTGCATCCAAACTTCTAAATAGATTAGCGAGGCCCATTCCGATGAGAATGGTAGCCAGTAAATACGGTTTTGAGTTTTTGAACATACTTTTCTCCTTAAAGTGTTTTTAGCGTTCTGTGCACAAGCTATGAGTTTATTATAGGCTGGAAGCCGAAAAAAAAGTAGTGACATAAATGTCACTACTCGCATGACCTTATGTACTTGATAATCGTACACATAAGAAAGAGAAAAAGACATAACCCAATAATATTTAGGCATTGAAGTCCAAAACTCAGTTTTTCTCCCAAGTTATGTAAGGCAACAAGGATGAAGCCCATAGACATCATTAGAGACACTAGGTGTTTTTTAGTCATGATTACAAATACCTCTTCTCTTATATCGAAATTTTCAACTATTATTCACATGCTATTCACAGACTAGCAATTGACAAGGTAGCTTAATTAAGATTTCTTTTTAACGGGATTGTTAGTTTTGCGTTTTTCAAGAAATGACATAATAGGCTTATCTAAAAAACTCATCACAGCCATGAAAACCATCCCTAAAATATAACTTTTCAAATCAAACATAAGCCATCACCACCTTCAACGGTTACAAATGACTCAAGGTTGAGTGTCTCAAAAGTGTCAATTGTTTGTGTAGTCATTCTAATAACCTCCAAAATATTATTTTTTAGCTTTTTTATCTCAAGCTATGAATTTTATTATAGATTTGAAGCCGATAAAAAAGTAGTGACACGAATGTCACTACTTGTCTGACCTTATGTCCTCGATAATTGTACACATAAGAAAGAGAAAAAGACATAACCCAATAAGATTTAGGCATTGAAGTCCAAAACTCAGTTTTTCTCCCAAATTATGTACAGCGACAAGGATGAAGCCCATAGACATTATTAGAGACACTAGACGTTTTTTGGTCATGAGTATGGATACCTTTTACCTTTTGAAATATTTTTTAACTTGAAAATAAGTAAGAATATCAAATAAAATCAATAAAAGCATTAAAATAAATAATACAATGCGATCCGTAAAGTCCGTTAGAGTTAGTAGTTTGAAAAACTCGACACACAAGACAAACAATGAAACACTAAGGAAAATACCAAATGATTGTTTTAGCGTCAAATAGCTTTTTGTTACTGATTGTTTTTTTGATAACCGGTAAAAAATAATGTTGATCACTCCTACAAATATAGTAAGCAAGCCTAATCCAAACAGAACCCATACCGGAGTCTCTTTCTCATAAAGGTAAAAACCTAAATTAATGAGAAGAACAACTATTGCAGCACTACCTAGTCTTAATAACTGTAATGCTACTGCATTATTTTGTAGTTTCATGATTAGTAAATTTTTAATTAATGTGGGAAAGCATAACCAAGACCAGCTCCGACAACTCCACACCCTACAATAGCATAAGATGCAAGCGTAAAGAGTGGAGCACCTGATGCGGCACAGAAATAAATTCCCTCAGCAGCACCACTAGCCCCACTTAGTAAACGTCCCCAGTCCACTTTTCCCCCTTCAACACTAGCAAGTGTTGAAGGGGTCAAGAGTGTTACAGCTTTCAATTGTTTGAGTTTCCATGACAAGACCTCCTTAAGTGATTTCTCAATCACATCCTTAGTATAGCACTCGGGGAGTTGTTTGGAAGCAAGCGTCCCAAAAAGTGGCTATATGTCCCGAACGGTAAAAAAATATAAAAGACCACTTTAAGATGATAAAGTGATCTTAATAGTCATTATCGAATAAGAACCTTGATTTCAACTTCCTACATAAGAACACAGATAGGAAGATATACCATCGGATAGGCTTCGCCACTTCGATATCTAGGTGGCGATACCCTACCGTCTATAAAGGGGTCGTAGCTACCACCAGCTTTATTATTTGTTCTAGGCATAATACAAGATACTCCACCTTGGATGGTTTCAAGATCGTTATATGTTAGTTCTGTAATCATTAGTTAACTCCCCATCTACATAAAAATAAACTATTTGCTCAAAGAAAATAACACTATCTTATAAACAAATTATTAAAAATTGTTATGAAAATACCCGTATATGTTCAAGATGATTTTTTATGTTTATTTTTTATTGACCTTGTTGAAAAAGATATTACCTAACAAAGCAACAACAAAACCTATAATAAAATATACCATAGATTAGCTCCACCAGCAGGTTGCTCCATAGGCAACAGTACCACCTGCACCACCTAGAACACCACCAGCTAGATAACCAGGAACTGAGCCTACAACTGGTAAAACTACATTACCTCCAAACGCTCCTCCGATAGCTCCTCCGATAGCTCCTTGAACAGTCGCTCCACCTGCGCCTCTCCAACTACATCCACCTCCTTCAACACTAGCAAGTGTTTCAAGGTCGAGGGTGTTAAAGTTTTCAATTGTTTGAGTTGCCATGGCAACTACCTCCTTAAATGTTATTGTGTGATCTCTCAATCACACTTTTAGTATAGTACTCGGAGAGTTGTGATGTCAGAGAAACAATATTCAAAAATATCATTTCTCAATTGACACAACTTATCCAGTTCCTATTAGATTTAAAAATTCTGATGAGTACTCACAGGAATCTTCCTATTTTTTGAGTTGCTCCCATTTGCTAAAAATCAGACTATAAGTGATTAATGCCAACCCCACCAAATTAATGATATGATGAACAAAATCTAAATTTCTAAAAAGGTTAGCAATACCAAATCCTAAAAGGAAAATGGCTAGTAGATACATTTTTTTATCTTTAAGCATAGAGTCACCTAAATATTAGCAGAATGTGGCATAACCAACCAAAGCTCCTCCCCAGTAACCTACTGGGCCTCCTGCTGATCCTACTAGAGCAGATCCGATTGTGCCGGCATAACACTTAACCCATCCACCACCTTCAACGTTTGCAAGTGCCTCAAGATCGAGTGTTTCAAAATTGTTCATTGTTTGTGTTGTCATTCTAACAACCTCCTAAAATATTATTTTTTAGCTTTTTCTCTCAAGCTATGGTTTTATTATAGGTTGCAAGCCGACAAAAAAGTAGTGACATAAATGTCACTACTCGATTTTGATTTTTAAGAAATCTTTTCGAATATAGAATCTATGGTCTAGACTAACTTACTCTCCTTCCATTGCACCTGCTTGTAGGCTGTACATCTTGTGGTAAGTACCACCGAGGGCTAGAAGTTCCTCGTGGCTACCGTGTTCGATGATGCGGCCCTTGTCTAAGACATAGATGCAGTTGGCATCTTGGATAGTCGATAGGCGATGGGCAATGGCAATGGTTGTACGTCCTTGACGCATTTTTGCTAGAGAGTTTTGAACAATAGCCTCTGTCTCCGAATCAATATTAGCGGTAGCTTCATCCAAAATTAAGATTTTAGGCTGGCTAGCAACGGTCCTAGCAAAGGCTAGAAGCTGACGTTGACCAGTTGAAAAACTTGAACCTCGTTCAGAAACTGGAGCATCATAACCTTCTGGAAGTTTGTCAATAAAGTGGTTGGCATCCACAAACTCAGCAGCGGCTCTGATCTCTTGATCAGTTAAATCTTGATACATGGCAATATTGGATTTGATTGTACCATGATAGAGAAAGGGTTCCTGAAGGACAAGACCAATGTTCTTACGCAGCTCTGCTTGACTATAATCACGAATATCCACACCGTCAAGAAGAACTCGTCCTGATTGGAACTCATAAAAACGCATGAAGACGTTGATAATAGAGGATTTTCCGGAACCTGTAGAACCGACAAAGGCGATGGTCTCACCTTTATTGACAGAGAAGGATATGTCATCTAAAATCTGGTGTTTACCATCATAGGAGAAGGAGACATTTTCAAAGCGAATGTTCCCCTCAGTAACTTTGGCATCTGTGTCTCTCTGTTCAGGTTCATAGGTACGCTCGTCAATCAAGGCAAAGACCCGACCTGCTGAGACCATAGAGGTTTGTAAGGTTGAAAAATTCTGCGTCACTTCAATCAAGGGATCAAAGAGGCGGTTAATGTACTGGATAAAGGCATACATGGTCCCCACTGTGATGCCCAGATAGATACCTCGGTAGCCAAAATAGGCCATGAGAACAGCATAGCCAAGGAGCTTCAGTAAACTCATGGCTGGGCGTAGAAAGAGAGAATCCAGTGACATGGACCGGCTGGCGTAAATCAAGTGTTCCTCATTAATGGCATCAAACTCTTTTTTGAGGCGTTTCTCTTGGTTAAAGGCCTGAATGATGCGAATCCCTTCGATACTCTCTGACAATTTGGCATTTATATCTGAAAGCAAGGCTCTGGTCTTTTCAATAATAACCACTGATTTTTTGCGGTAGAGGTTAACCAGAAGAACAATCAGAGGAAGAAAGAGCACAATAAGCCCTGTCAGACGAATGTCCAAAATCATCATGGTATAAAGGGTGGTCACAAAGATAAAGATAGCCGAAATAAAGCTAGACAGAATCCCTGAGAACATCTCGCTAATAGTCTCTGTATCATTGGTCAAGCGGGAAACAATAGAGCCTGCTGGAGTTTTGTCAAAGTAGGACATCCCCAGTTTTTCCATATTGGCAAAGGCATCTCGGCGAATATCCCTGACAATACTGTAGGACACACGCGCAAAAAAGAGATTTCCCAAATACTGGACTAGGGTCTGCAAGAGATAAAGACCATAGTAACCAATCAGAATCAAGCTTGCCGCCTGATTCATATCATGAAGATAGTGGTCGATAAAATAAGAGGCCACAAGGGGAATGATACTCTTAATAATCGTTGTGGACAAGAGGAAGGTCAAAGCTAGAAAGGTCAAGAATTTGTAAGGCTTGAGATAAGTCAAGAGACGCTTAAACACAGACCATTGGTTTTGATTAGGCATCGACTTCTCCTCCTTCCATTTCTAACTGTTGAGACTCATAGGTCTTGGCATACCAACCACCCTGGGCTAGCAAGTCCTCATGACGGCCACGTTCAATGATGCGACCATCCTGCATGACTAGGATGAGGTCAGCGTGCACCACCGCACTCAGACGATGGGCGGTAATGATCGTCGTCTTGTCCTTGCGGGTATGTTTGAGATTTTCAATAATAGCATGTTCTGTCTTGGCATCAACTGCCGATAGGGAGTCGTCCAAAATCAAAATGTCTGGATTCAAAATCATGGCTCGGCTCATAGCCAAACGTTGTTTTTGACCGCCTGATAAGCTGACACCCTTTTCACCAATAATCGTTTCAAATCCCTCAGGCATATCCTTGATATCATCATAAACTTGAGCTAACTTAGTCGCTTCTTCCACCTTATCAAGGGCGAGGTCAGTATTACCAAAACGGACATTGTCTAAAATAGAACTAGCAAAGAGAAACTGGTCTTGAGGAACATAACCCATCAAGCTACGCAAGTCTGATAGGCGATAGTCTCGGATGTCATGACCATTCAAATAGATGGCTCCTTGATTGACATCGTGCTCTCGCAAGAGCAACTTGACAAGAGCCGTCTTCCCTGAGCCAGTCTGTCCAACCAAACCAAGGGTTTGTCCCTTGTCCAAGGTGAAATGAATATCTAGCAAAGTATCCTCATCCTCAAACGCAAAGCGGTCAATCGCATATTCTAAACGACCATTTTCAATGCTTGGAAGAGGATGCGCAGGATCTTGAACATCTGATTCCTGTTCTAAAAGAGTCTCAATACGTTGGTAGGACACATTTCCCCTCTGTGTGATATTAAAGAGGAAGCCAATAGCCATCAGGGGCCAAACCAGCATGTCCAAATAGGTAATGAAGGTTACCAAATTTCCGACTGTTATCTGACCAGCCTGAATCATAAAGGCCCCGACAAGAAGGGTCAAAACATAAGATGAACCAACAAAGAGCAAGACCAAGGGATCAAAAAGGCTGTCATACTTCATGGTATGCATATTCTTTTTAAAAGTCATCTTATTGGTCTCTTGGAAGGACTGAAGCTCAGCCTCCTGATAGCCAAAAGACTTGGTTACCTTGATACCTGACACCGATTCTTGGACCTTATTATTAAGTTCTGAAAAGGCTGCCTGGGATTCTCCAAAAGCTTTATGGGTCTTACGTCCCAAACGACTGGTCGCAAAAGCCATGAAGGGGAGGGGTAAGACAGCCACCAGGGTCATCTGCCAGGAAATACTGAAGAACATGGTGATTAAAGTTACCAAGGCTGTGATAGATGCATCCACGGCTGACATGACACCCCCACCAGCCAAACGGGTTAAAGAGTTAATATCATTGGTCGCATGGGCCATAAGGTCACCAGTTCGGTACTTTTGGTAAAAAGAAGGCGACATCTTGGTAAAATGCTCAAAAAGGCGTGACCTCATAATCTGACCCAAGCGATAAGAGGTCGCTAAGATATACATGCGCCAAACATAGCGCAAATAGTACATTCCTAAAGCTGCCAAAAGCAAATACACAAGATTCAAAAGCAAGATCTGATTGGTCAATTTTCCCGATGTAATAGCATCAATGACCCGCCCCATAACCATAGGAGGAATCAGATTGAGAACCGAAACCAGACTCAGTGCCAAAATCCCGACAATATACCGGCGTTTTTCTAACTTGAAAAACCACCAAAGTTTTGCAATGATTGATTGCTTAAAAAACAAATTACTCCTCCTATCTTTACAAATGGGTGATTATTAGTCTAACGACAGCTTACTTCCAATAACGGTAGATTGTCCCATCTTCTAGCTCAAAATAGCCAATAAAAGTCAGTTTCCCAAAGTCAGTAGACTCTGGCAATTGATAGGCAAAGGAATCAAAATTATATACTCTATTCCCACCATCCATAGAGTAACTCTCCTTATCATGGATAACTGATTCATCCTTCTTAGGGTTCCAAATGCGTCTGATGTCATCAGACGTCTTATATTCTCTGACGAAATTGTACAATTCAAAGTTGGTTGCCTCACTGAGATAGCGACCATCGGTGTTATAATTAGCAACCTGACGCTCTCTCTTTATCTCAGGAAAATTCCAAACCTGCCCTCTTTCTCGCATAATATCGGAATCACGTCCGCTTTGATAAGTATCTGCTTTAACCGTTGGCATCGTTGCTCCTAGTGTTAATACGGTGACTAGTGTCATCATTAAGTGTTTCATTGTTTCTCCAAAAGTGTTTATTCATTTTTCCCTCTTTTGAATGTGTTATCTTTGTATGATAGAAAATAAGCGAAACCTGAGACGCGTAAGCTCCCAGGTTTTTTACTCTTTAAAATGCATTTGAATCAGTTTTACAAGGAGGCGGTAGACACCTAGTGCCACCAAACCTCCCAAAGTATTGGTCCATAAATCATCTAGCTCAAAGACACGATTAGCATCAATGAGAAGGTCAAGAATGACTTGTCCGACCTCAATCGTCAAAGACATGGCAAGCGTCGCTACAAGGACCTTTTGCCAAGACCTAAATCTTGGGTGCAAGGCTAGGAGTCCTAAAATCAGCGGACTCAGCAAGAAAATATTGGTCACATTTTGCCCAAGGACAAAGACAATTTCCTTAAGACTATCCAATTGATTAAAATTTGTTAGACTGTTGAAGGGTGTCAAGAGCACCACTACACGACCAAAATGTTGAATACCAGGAGTTTCAACACCTTCAACTAGCCCATACTGGGGTGTCCAACATAGGAACACTAAACAAAGGAGATAGGCACAAACCAACATTCGGCTTACCTGTCTTCCTTTTGGTGTTAGTTCTCCATCCTTATCTACCCAAGTCTTAAGCTGAAACATCTTACTTACCTTCTGATTTACCGGAAGCTTCTGCCACAGCCTTTTGACGGTCACGTTTCATGGTGTTTGAACGCAATTGTCCACAAGCAGCATCGATATCTGTACCGTGCTCTTGACGAACCACGCAGTTAACCCCATTTTTCTTGAGCACATCGTAGAAGGCTGCCACACGTTCCTTGGTTGAACGACTATATTGGTCGTGCTCTGATACTGGGTTATATGGAATCAAGTTGATGTACGACAACTTACGGATTTTCTTAGTCAAATCAGCCAACTCTTGAGCATTTTCAGGGTGGTCATTGACCTCATTAAGCATGATGTACTCAAAAGTAACACGACGGTTGGTTGTCTGGATGTAATACTCGATCGCTTCAAAGAGTTTTTCAAGTGGGAATGAGCGGTTAATGCGCATGATGCTTGAACGAAGGTCATTGTTTGGCGCGTGAAGTGATACCGCAAGGTTCACTTGAACTCCTTCGTTGGCAAATTCCTTGATTTTTGGTGCCAAACCAGATGTTGACACGGTAATGTGGCGTGCTCCAATAGCAAGACCATTGTCATTGTTAATAGTACGCAAGAAGCGAAGCACATTGTCATAGTTATCAAATGGCTCACCGATACCCATAACAACCACGTGGCTGACACGTTCACCATCGCCACGGTCATCAAAGTATTTTTGAACCAACATGATTTGGGCAACAATCTCACCAGCAGTCAAGTCACGTTGTTTCTTAATCAAACCACTGGCACAGAAAGTACAACCAATGTTACAGCCAACCTGAGTTGTCACACAGACAGACAAACCATAGTGTTGACGCATCAAAACGGTCTCAATCAACATACCGTCAGGCAATTCAAAAAGATATTTAACGGTACCATCTTTAGATTCTTGGACGATACGTTGTTTCAATGGGTTTACGCAGAAATTCTCATTCAACTTGGCAATGAAATCTTTAGAAATGTTGGTCATTTCTTCAAAAGACTGCACACGCTTCTTGTAGAGCCAATCCCAAATTTGAGTGGCACGGAATTTCTTTTCACCGTGTTCCATAGCCCAGTCAATCAACTCCTCACGAGTAAAACCATAGATAGATGGTTTGTAACCTTCCATATCTTCCAACTTCTGGCGTTTACGACGTTCTGGCTTTGCTTGTCTTGTTACTTCTGACATCCTTTAATTTCCTTTTTTTCTGATTGTAAAATGATGACCATCTGACTTGGTCTTGCTTGGTTTCTTCGATACGTTATTGGGGATTTTAGACTTTGAGGCCTGCTTCTGACTTTTCTTAAAGTTTGACTTGCGCTCACGGCCGCCATCCTCTGGTCTTGATTTAAACTTAGGACGTCGCTTGATTTTCTCAAAGCTTGGCCCTTCTTGATCCCTGTCTCTTCGTTTGGGCTTGTCCGATTTTTGCTTGCCAGAAGCCTTCTGTCCTTTATTCTTTTGCGAAGCATTACGATCTTTCTCTCTAGCTTCTTGAGAAGAGTTGCGACGACTATTCGAACGACGACGCTTGCGTCGAGGCTCATTTTCCTCTTCAAAGACAATTAGCTGTGGTTCTTCATTTTTCAAAATAAAATAGGCACAACCAAAGGCACAGTACTCACGCAAATACTCTGACAAACGGCTAATACGCTCCGTCTTTCGAGTATTTGGGCGTTCGTCCTCGTAAAATCCCTTAAGGCGAAGCTGATCATTTGACCAATCTCCAACAATATAATCATACTTGAGCATGATTTCAGAAAAACGTTGCCCAAAACGGGTCGCGTCTAAGGCATCCTTATGATTTTCAAGAACCGTAAACTGACAGGCATCTGATTTCAGAATGTCGGCCACATACACAAAGTCTGGCCCTGGATATTTATTATAATTAAACATTTCTGGCAAGATTTCTTTACGCATGTGCCATCCTTTCTGCTGACTCTTATTTTCTATCTTGATGCTGTGATAATATTCTTATCCCTTATCCCAATTGGCACCATTTTTTCTCAAATATTTGGCCACAAGTTCCCTTAACAGGTCTGGAAAAAGAAGAGTCGCATCCTTTTCCTTGATGGTAGGGAAATAAGCAGCATAGTAGTACTGATCCACAAGGACCAAACTAAACTTTTCATGAGAATCTACAACCCTACCATTATACAATAAATTACCGTTTTTGTAAGCAAAATTCCCTGTGATTACCTGACCAAATGTTTTTCCACGGAAGCCCATGCCTTTAATGGTTTGATTTCTGAGGAGTTCTGCCTTGGTGAAAACTTCTTGACAAATTTCTTTGAGCTCTTGGCCGGTCACTACCAGACGGGCCATTCGCATTTGATGGGGCAGGGCTTCTTGTAGGTCTGCCATGGTCACTTGAGGACCTAGTGTTTTCATGATGAGTCCAGTATTTAAAATCGTTAACTGACTATCCGTCTCTTGACAAACAGCTTCTAGCACCACCTGACAAGTCTCATCAAAACTCAATTTTCGACCTAAATCAGCCACCTTTTCCTGAGCTAATCGACGATAGCCTTCCTCTCGCATGGCCTGAATAAAGACTCGGTCTTCCTTATCCAAATCTAAAAGATAGGTTTTGGTAGAAATAGCCTCAATCTGACACTCTATCAATTGCCCATCTTCCACAGTAAGGTCAATACAGCCAAGATAATAACCATATCTGTCAGCAGCTGCTAAATAGGTTTCATTGACTAATTTGCCCTCTTCAAAAAGGTGATGCGTGTGGCTTCCGATGACAAGATTTACCTGTGGATAAGTCTCTGCAATCTGCTCATCATAACGTACACCTAGGTGGCTAAGAACGACGACTATATCTGCATCCCTTACCTCGGGACGAGCCAAATCCTCTTCCAACCGAGCCATAGGCTCTAACACTTGCCAACCGTTGGGAGCATAGGTGATGTAATATGGGAAGGTATAGGCCAAGAAAGCAATGTTTGTACCTGCTTTAGTTTTGTGGATAAGATAGGGCTTAGCCCATTCAGGTTGTCTCCCCTCATCCTTGAGATTTCCTATGATCGGCTGAAACTTAGCCTGCTCATAAAGACAGTCTAGCTCATCCTTGGCCAGACCAATCCCCTCATTATTTCCAATAGTCGCATAGTCTATCCCCAACTCATTCATCAGGGCTACATTAAAACGCCCAGCGGTCGCATCAGACAAGGGATGGGACTTATCCACATTGTCCCCAAGATCTACCTTAATCAACTCTCTATCCGTCTGACTCAAATCATCCACAGCTCGCTTGAGTTGTGGATACTGTTCAAAATGAGAGTGTAAATCATTGATATGAAGAATTCGAATCGTGTCTTTCATGACTCCTATTGTAGCACTTTTGCTATAAAAAAACTTGACAATCATTTTGCCAAGTTTTTACATGCTATTTTTCAAACAGGAACGTATTCCTAGTTAACTTTCTTTTTAACATATTCTTCTGCGAGATGATAGACGTCATCTGCTAGGGATATACTGACATAGATGCACACAATTGAGAAAATTTCTCCTCTAAAGTGTTGCCAAGCAAAGAATATAAGCCCATAAATTAGGAGAGCAAGTACTATTTGGCCAAAAAATTGACTCAGTAATCGCCTAATAACGACAAATAAGTCCATAAGTAATCCCATCTTTAATACCATAACCAATACCCTTTAAGGCTGCACCTTGCCAAGTACCTGTTTGAATACCACCTTTAATGGCTCCTCCAACAGCCCCGACGCCTACGGCAGCTGTAGCTCCCCAAAAACTACATGCTCCACCCTTAACAGTAGAAAGATCTTCGGAATTAAGTGAGTTAAAATTGTTAATGATTTGTGTTGTCATTAAAACAACCTCCTTTAAAATATTTTTTAGCCTTTTCTCAAAAGCTATGATTGTATTATAGATAGAAAGCCAACAAAAAAGTAGTGACATAAATGTCACTACCTGATTTTGAGAGTTGACTCAACTAATAACCTCAAACTTACACATTATTTTACTTTAAACGGAAAGCTTCTTAAAAATGGCTGTGATAAAACTATTTAAAATCTGTCATAGTTTCAGTTCTTAAGACAGCCAATTATTTTGCGAGTGTAGTGAGCATATACTGAGACTTGTCACTGTGATAATGACGACTAAGACTTTGTAGTCATAAGCGTTGGGAAGTTTTGAGACCTTAGGCTCAAAAGAAAAATATATCTTCAAACTAAATAAGGTCTTTTGAGTTTCCAAAAAGTTTGATAATAATCAAAAAAGCTGAAACACTTTGGTTTCAACCTTTTGAATTTTTAAATTAAAATTTGCTTTCACCTAAAAGTCTGAGCTTAGAAACTTTGCTTCTTAGCTTTACGTTCAGCACGTCCCTTCGCACGATTAGTTGCACGACGCTCACGTTTGCGTTTTTCGTCAACCTTCCACTGAATTTTCTTCTTGTAGCCAGGTTTGATTTTTTTCTTTTTCTTCTTAACCAAACCAATCATTTCCGTATCAAGTTTTTGATAGGCTTTTTCACGGTTGGCACGACGGTCACGGTCATAGGTATCTTGAAACTCGCCGTCCTTATAGACTTTCGGCTCAAAGGTAATCCCCATCTTTTCAAGCTCACGAATATCTGAGTCATCACTTGGTTGGTAGAGGGTGATGGCTGTTCCTGACAAGCCATTACGTCCAGTACGTCCTACACGGTGGACAAAGAAGGACAGATCTTGAGGAATAGCGTCATTGATAACATGGCTAACCCCTTCAATGTCAATCCCACGCGCCGCAAGGTCCGTCGCTACAATGTACTCAAAATCAAGCTTCTTGACTTGATTCATGATACGCTTACGTTCACGTGGTGGAATACCGCCGTGAATTTTCGCTACTTTAAGACCATTTGACACTAGGTAACTGTGCAAATCGTCAGCACGTTCCTTGGTATTAACGAAAATCATTGCTAGATACGGCTGCATCCCCTTAAGCATCTCAAGAATCTGCTCATTCTTATTACGTCCCTTAGTAGATACCAACCAGTTATCAATGGTATCTGCAATAACCGTTGAAGTTTTGATTTGTTCCATAACTGGATTGGTCAAGTATTTCTTCAAGAACGGTTGCAATTTTTGAGGAATCGTCGCAGAAAAGACCAAGATTTGAACTTCCTTAGGCAGACTTGCCGCAATCTTATCTACAGTATCCAAGAATCCCATGTCCATAGTCATGTCAGCTTCGTCAACAACAAAGGTATGGGCCTTATGAATTGCCAAGTCACCAGACTTAATGAGGTCATAGATACGCCCAGGTGTCCCAATAACGATATGAGGTTGGGCTACCTTAAGTTTCTCAATCTGACGTTGCTTGTCCGTACCACCTACGTAATTAACGACACGAATTTCTGTCGCAGAGTGTTTGGCAATCTGTTTTGTCGCCTGGTAAATTTGTGTTGCCAATTCACGTGACGGCGCAGTAATCACTACTTGCACATCCCCACTCTCTGGGCTGAGCTTTTCAAAAATTGGCAAGAGGAAGGTATGGGTCTTCCCTGACCCCGTCTTTGATTCACCTACCAAATCACGACCTGAACGGACTACGGGAATCAATTTCTGCTGAATAGGCGTTGGCTCCTTAAACTTAATCTCGTCAAGGGCCTCCTGAATAAATGTTTTAAAATTAAAATCTTTAAATGACATCTTTACTTACTTCTTTTCTATCTAGTCTATCCTTACCATTATAACAGAAAAAGAGCATTTCTGCTCTTTTTCGTTTATTTCATAACGTTTCCAAGAACCATCCAAAGGGTAAGGGCACTTGCAAGAGCTCCAACAGTCCAAAGGAAAGCATCAACCTTCCACTCTGACCATTTCTCTCCATTACCTGAGAGACCACCCAATTCGAGATGATGGTGGAATGGTGTCATACGGAAAATACGACGACCTTCACCATACTTACGCTTAGTGTATTTGAAGTAGCTGACTTGCAACATGACAGAAGCTGTCTCAAAGACATAAACCAAACCAATCAAAAGCAATGTCCACTCTACACGTAGGGCGATAGAGATAACGGCAAGCATGGCACCAAGTGACAAGGAACCGACATCTCCCATGAAAACCTTGGCTGGCTTGTGGTTAAAGACAAAGAAACCAAGAAGGGCCCCAATCATAGTGATGATGATTGTTAAAATAGCGAACTCACCCTTAACAAAAGCGATAATCCCATAGGCAATCAAGCTGATTACCACAGAGATAGAAGCCAAACCATCAATACCATCTGTCAAGTTGACCGCATTTGAAAAACCAACAATCCAGAAGAGGACAAAGATGATATAGAAAACACCTAAATGAATGGTCAAACCACCAATAGCTAGGCTATCTGTACCACTTGGAAGGACATGAATAAAGTAGAAAAGCAAACCGGCAATAATTTGCAAGGCCATCTTTTGCCAAGGTTTAAGCCCTTCATTGATTTGGTGGAAAATCTTAAGGAAGTCATCCAGAAATCCAATGATACCATAAATCAAGAGTACAAAGAGTATTCCTACTGGGGCACCATAGGCTTGGTGTCCCTTACTAAAGACATGGAAATTAAAAATCAAACTAACCAAAATCGCAACTACGAGGAAGACCGTTCCTCCCATGGTTGGTGTTCCAGCCTTGGCCAAGTGCTGTTTCACATCTTCGTGCATCTGTTGGCCACCAATTTTTTTGATCTTGTAATAAGTAATAAAGTGAGGCATGGCTAGTACCGTTAACACAAAGGCAATCACGCCCGCTATCAGACTCATAGTCATCTTAATCTCCTAAAGTAATGGTAATCTTCTTAGTTTTAGACAGGGCTTTTCCTGCCGCAACGCTTTGTTTGGTAACAGTTCCTGACTTGCCACCCTTGTATGTAATCTTAATACCTTTCCATTTAGCAAAGGTTTCAACATTATCCTTGGTCCATCCATACATGTCTGGAAGTTCGGTGAAATCATTGGTCATGATTAGGATTTGCTGATTAGCTTTAATATTTTCTTTTGCACCTACAGAAACCTTTTCAATCTTATCACCAACACCCAGAATAATGGGATGAGTCAAGTTTTGGCGAAGGGTATTAGCCATCTCACCTGGGCGTTTTCCAATAATATCACCCGTTTGATAGCTCGTTTCATCGGTCTTTCCACTACCTTCAGAAACAGAGGTATCAAGCGTATCACCCATGGACATGGCTTCTTCTAGGACAGGGTTAACCACCGTCGCATAAAAATTATTATCCCAGGTCTTAGGTTCCAGAACTGTTACATACATAACATATTGTGGATCATCAGAAGGAACCATAGCTACAACTGAGTTGAGCGTTTCGTTGGTCCCAACTTTATAGGTTCCTGTCTTTTCATCAGCCACTTGGGCTGTACCTGACTTAACCGCAACATCATAGTTACCAACCTTAATGATTGGCGAACCTTCAGACTTGTTGTACAGGGTACCAAACTCTGGGTCTGTACCAACAGAAATCATATAATTACGGGTTTCAGAAGCAGCCTGCTTGGAAACTGGCTTACCGATAACTTCTTTCTTAGCCGTACGAACAGTGCCTTGGTTGACATCTGCCACTTGTTTGATAAATTGAGGTTCCAGCATAACACCGTTGTTAGAGATAGCTGAAAAAGCACGAAGCATCTGAACCTGAGTCACTGAAATCCCTTGTCCAAAGGATGATTGAGCAATATTCACAGAGTTTCTTGAGACAACCCCTGAAGATTCACCTACCATCCCAAAACGGGTTGGAAGTCCAAACTTATAGAGTGATAGGTAGTTTGACCAAACCTTGTCTCCCATCTCTTGTTCCAACATGGTCATCCCAACGTTACTTGAATAAGAGAAGCCTTGGGCAAATGACATGGTTCGACCTGACGAGATACCTTCATTAATAGACCAGTCATTGATTTCAACATCATCAACCTTGATACCATTGGCATTGCTAAAGGTCGCATTAGGATTGAAACTTCCGTTATTGATAGCCGATGACAGGAGCATCACCTTCATGGTTGACCCTGGTTCATATTGGGCCTCATAAAGTCGGTTAACCCAGTCATAACTTTTCTTGGCTTGTCCTTCGAGGGTATCAGAGTTATAGGTAGGACGTTGTGTCGTCGCAAGAATTTCACCTGTTTTTGCATTGACAACTGTCGCTGAAGCATTAACCCCTTGGGTTTCCTCCATAAAAGTATCCATCTGCGTTTCCAAGAAGGTTTGAAGAGGCGCTGATAAGGTCGTATAGATGTTCTTACCATCAATAGCTTCCTTGGTAACAGTTTCCGTTCCAAGAAGAGTATTACCGTCCTTGTCCTTTTCGTAGATAGCTTCGCCGTCTTTCCCTGTCAAAAGGCTATTCAGCGAACGCTCTAAACCGGTTTGACCGACCAATGAATAAGAACCGTCTTTTTTATTCTCAACAGCTTCGGCACGGCCAAGAAACTCTGAAGCAAAGGTTCCATTAGGATACATACGTGAGGTTGTCGCTTCAAAAGCCATACCCTTGATATCTGCATCCTTAAAAGCCTTTTCGAGTTCCTCTTTAACAGAGTAGGTGATACCCTTACCCTTTAGACCAAAGGAAACCTGATAGGCACCTTTAGTACGCAATTGAGCTAGAGCATCGCTTTTCTTAATTCCTAGCTTGTCCTTTAAAATATCGGCAACCTTATCAAACTGGCTTTCTTGAACGTAGAGTTTCTCCTGCGTTGCTGAGACATAGCTGGTTGACACAATAGCGTAAATGGCGTAACTGGTTGAATCTTCAGCCAAAACATTTCCATTTCGGTCGTAAATCGTCCCACGTTTGGCAGCCACTGTGGTTTTAGTGTTATATGACTTAGCAGCTTGTGTAGATAAATCAACACCAAACTTACTATCTGTCCCAATGATTACCACAAAGTTGATAATGAAGACGAAAAAGATAAAGATACTGAGAACCATAAGGTTCTGACCAACATGCTGTCGATTCTGGGCAGGTTTTCGCCTATCCTTTACGACATAATTTAGAAATAAATGTTTAAGTTTTCTTAGTCTGTTCATTGGCTATTTCACACTCTTAATACTATCGTTATTAATAGACAGGCCTGCTTTATTGGCAATCTCTTTGATACGATCAGAGTTAGTCAACTCATTCACCGCCTGTTTAGCATTGTTAAGCTCTGTCTTCTTATCACTGATCTTGCTATTAAGGTCTGTGATTTGTTGCTTGATGGCCTGATTACGTCCCTGTAAAAAGACAACCGAGATACTCATCACAACAGCTGTCAAAACAATTGCCGAATAGAAGGCCTTTTCCATACGTGTCATAAAACGAATATGGTTTCTAAGGGCTCTATTAACAACCTGATGTTCCTGATTTTCCATAGTTATTTCCTGATTTTTTTAGCCACACGCAATTTAGCAGAATGCGAGCGGTTGTTTGCTTCTAATTCTTCCTGACTAGGCAAGATAGGCTTGCGATTTACTAATGCTACCTTCGGTTGGAGGTCTTCGGGAATAAAGGGTAAGCCTTTAGGCACATCTACCGTACTGGCTTCCTTAAAAAGCTGTTTGGTTAAACGATCCTCCAAAGAATGGAAGGTAATGACCGAGATACGACCATCCACAGCTAGTAGGTCCAAAGCCTCCTGAATAGACTCATCCGCAGCACCAAGCTCATCATTAACTTCGATTCGGATGGCTTGGAAAATTTGTTTAGCTGGATGGCCTTTTTTCTTCAGTTCCTTGGCAGGCTTAGCAGATTTAATAATTTCCGCCAGTTCCGTCGTCGTCTCGATAGGTTTGACCTGACGTGCTTGCTCAATCTTACGTGCAATTTGTTTAGAGAACTTGTCCTCACCATACTTGAAGAAAATACGTACCAAATCGTTGTAAGGATAAGTATTAACCACCTCATAGGCCGTTAAACTAGCTTCCTCATTCATACGCATATCCAGCTTGGCATCCTGTTTGTAGGAGAAACCACGCTCACGCTCATCCAACTGTGGGCTAGACACACCCAAATCGTAGAGAATGCCATCAATTTCAGACACTCCCAGAGCTTCAAGGTTAGACCTGAGGTTACGGAAATTATCCTTAATGAAAGTCACCATTCCCTTGTCAATATAGTCTTTCAGACGTCCTTGGGCGTTATCAATAGCCTTTTGGTCTTGGTCGAAACAGTACAAATGCCCTTTTTCAGACAATTGTGACAATAGATAAGACGAATGTCCTGCGCCACCCAAAGTCGCATCGACATAGATGCCATCAGGCTTGATATCAAGCATATCAACTGTTTCATGTAAAAGAACGGTTACATGGTGAAATTCATTAGTCATAACTTTTATTATAGCACAAGAATAGAGAAATTGTCTCGCCTTGAAAGTTGTTAGGACGGCAAAAAAACCAGACCCAGGGCCTGGCTTTATAAATTATAGATTGGTTTTCAAAAATCAGTCTACTCTGTAATAATAATTTTCCTCTGTAGGAATCCCTTGCGTCGCTAAAATTCGATCCTTACTGTTATCCCCCGCATCACCTCGATCGCTAACCCCTTTAAGACAAAACTCAATTGGGGTATTACCTGTTGGATTGGAATCAATATAAGTTAGACTATATATCCCAGAATCATATTTCTCTTCTGAGACCTTATCAATTGGGTAAGTAGAGCCCCAGAGTTCCAATTGTCCATCCGAAGTAATTTTGATGGTCTTTCCATCTGAGGACTTCCACGTGCCTACAGCTGACTTGTAGTTACCATTTTTCAGTTCATCAGGCTTAAGTGAGCTTGAGCTTGTTTTGTCTTCCGACGATGTTTTAGAACTACTATTACTTGAAGCGCTACTCAAGTCCTCCCAATCCCAACTAGAAAGATCTGCTTTTTCAGCTCCTGAATCGCTGTCGTCTTTGACAAGAGACTGGCCATCATCATTAAAGTGATAACCTGAACCACCGCCTGCCGTGGCACCGGCACTACCATAGTAGCTAAACGTCTTATCCTTGAGGTAAGCCAAGGTCATACGCTCACCCAACATACCCAGTTGTTGACCTTCTGTCAGACGAATGACCTGACCATCATCCTTAGAAATAGTATAGATATCCGTAATCATATAGTCTTGAAAGACTTTACCAGGCTTAAAAGCAAACACCAACTCGTCAACCCCATTACCATCCAAATCACGGTAAGTATAGACCGTTGAGGCAGGATTCATTTGAGAATGAGCATATCCCACCACCAAAGGATTAATTGAAGAGTCAGTTTGATTGTCAGCTACAGCTGTTTGATACTTGCTGATGATGTCATCATAAGCAGAGGTATCTACTTTTTCCTCTTCACTTGAGCTTTCACTACTGTCTGATTGGGACTGCTCTACTGATGAGGAAGAATTTGTCGATGATAAATGATTAGACTGATTTGAACAAGCAGCTAATAGGGCTAGGCTAGATAAGCCAGTTACTAATAACAATAATTTCTTTTTCATAATAATCTTTCTATTCGGCTACAGTAGAGTTAACATCCCCGTTATAAATCGTAGATGTTGAAGCATCATTTTGTGATTCGGTATAAGTTGTTGGGGGAGCATAATTATACTGTGGCGCTTGGTAAGTTCCTTGAGCTGAGGAAGGCGCTGGTGTCACCGTAGTCGTTGTGGCTGCCTGTGTCTGACTAGCTGCTACGGATGCGGTGCTAGAGCTTGATGACTCGCTAGACGTTGATGCTGATGATGAGCTAGAGCTAGATGATTTAGAGGAAGCCTTAGCTTTTGATGACGACTGTTTGGTGCTGACCCTCACTCCTACCTCGGCATGATGATGAGTAGGACGGAAAAAGACAATAGCCAAAGCCAATAAAAGAGCTGGTAGGGTAAATGCCAAAATAAGGTAACGTTTTTCTTTTAAGTGACGAAATAGTTTCATAAGTTATTCACATTTCTTAAATTATATTTTAGTATTGATTAGTCTCAGATAAGATTATATCAGAAATATTAAAATGTGCAACATTGACATAAAACTTATGAAAGTAGAGAAACGGACTTTAAAAGAATTCAAAATTTTTTGATTACCTACACATTATACAAAATCCATTAATCAAGCAATTCATTTCCTAAGGCATCTTGATGGTATTTCGTACCTGGCTTCGAAGTAAATATCATAATACCAAGAACAATATTCCATATGAGATTGACCACTAAAAGTGGTGGGAAAAGACCTAATGCAGCAATGAAAAGATGTAAGACACCAGTACCGTTATTCCCAATATAGAAGAAGTAAAAAGGTCTCAAGAAGAATGCTAATAAACCTGCAACCATTTTCGATTTTTGTGTAGTAGTCGGTGTAACTTGCTGTCCTAGATTCACCTTAGAAACAATATATGTCTCACCATTTTTATAGTATTCTACAAAATCTCCGACTTGAGGTTCAAAGCCAAAATTTTCTATAGGAATTTCTGCAAAGTTTCCAACTGAATCTCCCACAGAGACGATACCATTTTCGACTTTAATAATTTTGTTCACCTTTATTCTCCTTTTTTATCTGTTTTTTTCTTAAATCCAAGGACAACTGCAAATACAACTAAAATTGCACCAATACTAACAAATAATCCTGTAGCTTTTTCCCCAGTATTTGGCAGAAGACTTTTCTTTTCAGTATTCTTTTTGACTGCTGAAGATGAAGAACTCAATGTAGAGCTTGGAGACACTTGTCCCTCATGTAATGTTCCAGTATCCTTCTCATTGGACTTCGATTGCAATTCAGGAATACTTTCACGAGCATCGTTTGAAGACGAAGAGCTACTAGAAGATTTATTCGTTTCTGTGTTTGAATAATTTTTTTCTACTTCAGTCTTACTTCCAGAAATTTCAGTTTTACTTTCACTAGATGAAGATGATGATGGCTCACTTGGCGCAATCTGATTAGGCGTTACTGAACTTGATGAACTCTCAGTTGACGAAGAACCTTCTGACTGCTTGCTTTCGTCACTGTTACCATTAAATGGAGGGATGTAAATATCCTGACTGAAACTACCATCCTCAGTAAAAATTGTCAAAGTATAAGAGTGTGTGGGGTTATTTTTAACATGATTTATTCCCGGTCGAACCTCAATATCAAAGCTTCTCGATTGTTCATAACCATAAAATTGAATATATGAGACCTTATCCCCTGTTTGGTTATCTGTTGCCACTCCTTGTACAGAAGAAGTCAATCCTTCAGGTAATGTCCCTGACATCTTATAGTATGGTTCAGGTTCACTTAAACCAAGTTCACCACGAAGTTTAGATATCTCCCAATTTCCAGATGAAGTAACAGTTTTAAGTGAATTCAAAGTAGCAACTTCAATTGAATCTGCTTTAACCGTATTGGAAGCACCTGTTGAAGTAGCATTTCCCAATAAAGCTACTGATAATGTTGTAATAGCAACTAGTGAATAATATTTTTTCATAATTTACTCCCTTTTCAATTTTGATATCCATTATTATCCCCCCTCCCCCCCCGAAAAAGTCAAGAGTTTTTTAACTATTTTTTAAAAATTAATCAATCGATTACTAATCATAAAACATCAATAAATAAGTATTCTTCATCCTGTTTAAATTTTTATCAATTTTTTAAACGAAAAACATATAGGATTTAGTTCTAACTTTATTATTATTTTCTTTATTTATAATCTTATGGTGTTATTCAAATTAAATGTATTAAAAATCCACTGAAAATAAAAAAACCAACTCTAAGAGTTGGCTGCATTATTTTAGTGGATTATTGAAGTTGTTAAATGGAAACTCTACTTTTGTTGGTTGACAATACAAAACCAAGAGTATAATCCCACCTATTCCTAAGGCAAAACGTAAGAAAATAAATGCCCAGTGATAGCCAGCATCACGCAAACGACGAACAGTTATAGCAATACCAGGTAAAACCGTAGCAACACCATAGGCAAAAAAGATAAGTGGTAAAATAACACCAATAGTAAATAAATCGCTTGATCCTGTTTCAGCTGCCATTCTTTCAAACACTGCTAGGAGCAAATACCAAGCAAATAAAATCAATACATGTGCCGAATATGCAAACCAGTAATCTGAAGGTGTTGAACATCCCGTAAAATCAACATAGCCCTTCCAAAACTTTTTGTAGGCTTCAATCATAATACCCCCCCCTTTTTTTTAATGTTACTGTCAGTATAACAAGAGAAGAGGCGCTTGACAAATTAACTAAAAAACAGCCTAGCAAGGCTGTTAAGTCATTATTATTGCTGTGGGTTATTGAAGTTGTTAAATGGCACTTCTACTTTTGTTGGTTGGCATAGTAGAACAATGAAGATAATACCACCGACAAATGGAATCAAAGGAATAAAAATAAATGCCCAATTATAGCCAGCATCACGTAAACGGCGAACTGTTACAGCAATACCAGGTAAAAGCGCAGCAATACCAAAGGCAAAAAAGATAAATAGGATGATAAATGAAATAACAGCTAAAAAGCTTGATTCTGTCGCACGTGCAATGCCTCCAAAGATTGCTAGCAACACATAAAAAGCAATAACTGTTAACATATTTGCCAAATATGCAAACCAGTAATCTGAACGTGTTGAACGTCCCTCAAAATCTACGTAGCCTTTCCAAAACTTCTTATAAGCTTCGATCATAATAAAATCTCCTCATTTTTTGATACTTATAGTATAGCAATAAAAAAAGAATTTGACAAATTGACTAAAAAGCAGCCTCGCAAGGCTGTTAAGTCATTATTATTGTTGTGGATTATTGAACTGGTTGAAAGGAAATTCTATTTTTGTGGGTTGACAAAACAAAACCAACAGAACGATATCGCCTATAACAGGCGCATAGCGTAAGAAAATCAATGCCCAGTGAAAACCGGCATCACGTAAGCGACGCACCTGAAGGGCAAAAGATGGAATATAGTTAGCAAAGAAATATACCATTGCAAGCCCATACAATAATTTAAAAATAATATGATAATGACTACCTGGACTATCAAATACAATGGCAACTATAACCACGGTAAATAAAATGATAGTTACAATCGCATTCGCTAAAACTGCCAACCAATAGTCTGAGCGGCTTGAACGTCCTGTAAAATCGACATAGCCCATCCAATACTTTTTATAAGCTTTAAACATGGCAAAATCTCCTCATTCTTGATACCACCAGTATATCAGAAGACCTGTCGTCTAGCAAACTAACTAAAAAAGCTCCTTCCTGGAGCTTGATGGGTTATTCTCTAATTTGTCCTTGGCCATTAATATAGAACTTGGTTGAGGTAAGGGCCTCCAGTCCCATTGGACCTCGGGCATGCATCTTCTGAGTTGAAATTCCGATTTCAGCACCTAGTCCAAAGACGAATCCATCTGTGAAGCGGGTTGAAACATTAACATAGACAGCTGCAGCGTCAACATCGTCTTGGAATTGCTCAGCACGACTAATATCTTGAGTCACGATAGCCTCTGAATGCGATGTCGTGTAAGTGTTAATCCAGCCAATAGCCTCGTCAAGGCTATCTACCACTTTAACAGACATTGTGTAGTCCAAAAACTCTGTCGCAAAGTCTTCTGGTAAGGCTGAAACAGCTTTGTCCATTACTTTCAAAGCACGCTCATCTGCACGAAATTCAACAGCATGAACTTTAGAAATAGCCTTTTCCAATTGAGGTAGGAAGTCTTCCGCAATATCAGCATGAACGACCAGCGATTCTGCAGCGTTACAAACGCTTGGTCGCTGCGTTTTGGCATTGATGACAATCTGTGTCGCCATATCCAAATTAGCATATTTATCCACATAAATATGACAGTTACCGACACCTGTTTCAATGACTGGAACCTTGGCTTTTTCTTTAACCGTTTGGATGAGACGGGCCCCACCTCTAGGGATGAGCAAGTCTACGTACTCAGTCGCCGCCATGAGTTCTTCTGCTACTTCATGAGAGGTATCTTCAACTAACTGAACGGCATCTGCTGGAATTCCTGCAGTTTCCAAGGCCTTACGGGCTACTGTAACTAGAGCCTTATTCGAATTAATGGCATCACGTCCCCCACGGAGAATGATGGCATTATTGGTCTTGAAGGCTAAGCTAAAAGCATCAATTGAGACATTGGGACGGCTTTCAAAAATCATGGCGATAACTCCCATAGGGACACGCTTTTGAACGATTTTAAGGCCATCGAGATTCGTATAGCCACGCACCACTTGACCGATAGGATCTTGGAGGTCTGCGACCTGACAGACACCTTCTGCTATCCCTGCAATACGATCTTCCGTTAGGAGCAAGCGGTCTTGCATGATTTCGGAGATACCATTTTCCTTGGCATTGGCCATATCCTTAGCATTTTCAGTGATAATATAGGCACTTTCAGCTACTAGAGCTTTAGCTACCTGGTTTAGAAGGTCGTTTTTGGCTGCTGTTGATAATTTAGCAATCTGACGACCTGCTACTTTGGCCTGTTGGCCAAGTGTATTGATATATGTCATCTTAGTCCTCCTGTTTAAAGAGTGTACCGATTTTAGCTCCTTCAAGGACACGAAGGATGTCACGTGGATTTTCACCGTTCATCAAAACCATTTGGCTATGATTCTCAAAAACCATCTGGGCAGACTTAATCTTACTCATCATACCACCCGTACCAAACTTACTACCAGCACCACCAGCCGAGGCCAGAATTTCCTCTGTAATCTCTGGTACATAGCTACGAAGGGTTGCATCCTCATAGATATTAGGATTCTTATCAAAAAGCCCATCAATATCTGACAACATAATCAGAAGGTCTGCACCTACAATCTTAGCTACGATAGCTGACAAGCGGTCATTGTCGCCAAACTTAGTTGCATGATCCATCTCATCTACGCTGACAGCGTCATTTTCATTCACGACTGGAACCACTCCCAGTTCAAAAAGGCTGTCAAAAGCGTTAATGGCATTAGAGAGACTCTCAGGATACTCAACCACATCTCGAGTTAAAAGAAGCTGAGAAACCTTTGTCTGGTAATGTGCAAAGACCTGAGAGTAGAGACTCATCATGGCAACCTGTCCAACACTTGAGACGGCTTGTTGCTTGCCAACTTCTACCGGTCGCTTATCAAGGTCCAGGACATTAAGACCGAAGCCCATAGCACCAGAAGATACCAAGACGACTTCAATCCCCTTATTATGCAGGCTGGAAATCACAAAAGCCAGTTGATCGATTTTTTCAAGATTAATTTTTCCTGATGGCAAAACCAGAGAGCTAGTCCCGATTTTGATAACCAGGCGTTTTACTGAGTCAAAATTTCGTTTCATATTTATGATTATACACTAAATTCAGGTATTTTAACATATATAATGCATAAGTTTGCATATAAGGAATTGTCATAAAAAGAGTCCCTCCTATTTGGAGAAACTCTTTAAACAATTTAGTCTAAGCAAAAAAACATAGCTTTAATGCGTTTCCAACGTTTGCGATCTCCAAAAAGGTAAACCATTAGGGCAATTAAGGTTAGAACCACAGCTGTTATCGCATTAACGGCAAAGGCTATCCAAACCTTGCTGACAAAGAAGACAATACCTCCTAGCAAGGCAGCAACGATGAGGGTAAAAATGAAAATTCCCACAAAAAGCCACTGTCCACCACCTCGATTAAAGAGTTGGGTGACTTCCTGCCAATTCAATTCCAACAGTTTAAGGTCCCTCTCGAAGAAATAGCCTCCTAGCAGATAGGTTGAGACAAGGAATCCAAGAATGAAACTAAGGACTAAAACGGGATGAAGGTGAGCAAGGAAAAGCAAGCCAAGTCCTCCTAACAAGAGGGAAATACCAACTTGCAAGCTATAAAATAGCCAAAACTTCTGACGAAGGTAGGCACCCGTATTGATTGGCAAACTACGAATAAAATCAAAGTTTGTCCCCTCCAAGGAAGTCGCCACCCCTAGAAAACTGGTTGGTTGTGCTGAAAAGAAACCAAAGGCCATCCCGATTAAAAGCAGGAGTCCAAAATAATCCGGTCCTAAATCTTTCAAAAAGACTGCCCCACCACCCATCATAACCATATATAAGATTGGCACCATGTAGGTATTAATAATAAGGGTTGGATTTCCCAAGGTAGATAAATGGTGACGAACCAGGACCTGTCGCTGGCTACGAGTCACAGTCTTGGTCTTTACCTTACTAGCTTTTTGACTATAGAGGGCCTCGTGGAAGTAGCGAGGCATTCTGACCTTATAAAACCAATAGGCTAAGAGGAGCACCAAGGCAAGAGGAAGGTAAAGATTTAGGAGGGCCTCCATAGACAGCGGGGCAGTTACGAAATCATAGTAGCCTCGCAAGTAAGGGAATAAAGGAAAATCGGCATGTCCAGCACCCTTAATATAACCATTTATAAAACTAACCAACATAATAGGCAGCATGAGTAATAGGGTTGATAGGGTCATCAGGATAGTCGAATAGAGCTTTTGACGAGAGCTACGAACAATCAAAGTCCCAATGCTGTTGGCGAGAAGGACTGACAGAACGAGATTGACAAAAAGACAAAGGACAAAGGCAATTAGCCCTACAAGTATCCCCAGTGGACCAATAAATTGCCAGTAAGCTAAGATGAGCAAGCTAAGAAGTGGAACCATAAAAGTCATCCCAGTCATAAAACCTGATAAGGTCTTGGCTAAAAAAACTTCCGATGGTTTCAAAGGTAAGGGCAGATAGACCTTGCTATCCTTACTGTCATAAAAGGTGCTATAAAGGGCGGTGAAAGTCTGAACTAGTCCCATAACCGTAAAGGTCAGAAGATACAAGGTTAAGACACCAGGGTTAGCCTTGTAATCAACACCGATAAAAAGGTAGCTATAGAGCACCGTAAAAAGAATTAAAATCAAGAGTTGCTGTCTGAGCATGGCATTTACAATGGAGAAATTAGCTTTTTTCTTTTTCTCCTGACGTTTCTGAAGGCTAGTGACAGCTTGAGGATTCGCATAGAGGAGATTGATTTTGAAAAGCTCCCAAACGTGGTTCCAGTTCATGACTACACCTCCTCGACCTTGCGTCCAACCATTTCTAGATAGATGGATTCTAAATCCTTGTCAGGGTACTTAGCTTTCAGCTCAGCTAAGGAACCTTGGAAGATGAGTTTTCCTTTCTTCAAAATACCAATGCGCTCACAGAGTTGCTCAGCTACACTCAGGACGTGGGTTGAGAAAAGGACGCTATTTCCCTCCTTGGCATGATGACGCATGGCTTCTTTCAAATCATAGGATGCCTGTGGGTCCAAACCTGTCAGAGGCTCATCCAAAACCCAAATCTGTGGATTAACCAAAAGAGCACCGATAACGACAACTTTCTGACGCATACCGTGTGAGAAGGAAGAAATGAGGTTATAGCGATTTTCAGTCAAATCAAAGGTCGTCATGAGGGCTGTTAAACGTTCCTCAACCTGACTAGCTTCCAAATCATAGATACGTGTCAAAAAATACCAGTAGTCATTGGCAGTCAAATTCAAAAATAAATCTGGTGAATCTGGCACATAAGCGATTTTTTTCTTAATAGCATCTCGGTGCTGACTAAGAGCCATATCGTCAACATAAACCTCTCCGTAGCTGGCTTCAATGATAGATGTCAAAATAGAAATGGTCGTGGTCTTACCAGCACCATTGTGGCCAATCAGACCAAAAATTTCCCCATCACGAATCTCTAGATTAAGATCTGAGAGGGCATCCTTATCCTCATAACGCTTAGTCACATGTTCAAATCGAATCATCTTTTATCCTTCCTTGAGCACTTATTTAATCACAATGCCATTTTGTTGTTTTTTTATTAGGGTTAAAATTAGATTTATAAGCTTATTTTTCATAAATAATAACTTAAAAACCGCTAAATAAAAGATTGGATAGCGTTTTCTACTAATTTCTCATTTATTGTATCATTTCAAAGGTACAATTTCAAGAAAGTCTTTAATATTACTTCCTGTTTTTGCATTCATCCTTTGATAATGATAGACTTATGGTATTTAGTATCAAGAGGGGGTAAAGCACTAATGCCAACTGGGATTATCATCAATTCGCTATCAATTATCTTAGGAGGAATCGCTGGAGGGCTCTTCGGCGACTATCTCAGAGAAGACTTCAAGGAAAACCTTAATCTCATCTTCGGTCTAGCCTCTATGGTTATGGGGATTAGTGCTATTATGAATATGGTTAACATGCCTGCCGTTATCTTTGCGGTAGTTATCGGTACTATTATTGGACTGGCCCTAAAGTTCGGAAACCTCATCAACAAGGGAGCTGGGCTTATGGAAAAAGGCTTGTCCAAAATTACGCCAAGTAAGCAAACCGGACTGGCTCACGATGAGTTTTATGCGCAGCTCTTGACAGTAATCGTCCTCTTTTGTGCAAGTGGGACAGGGATTTACGGGAGCCTTGAGTCTGGGATGACAGGCGATGCTTCTATCTTAATTTCCAAGTCTATCCTAGATTTCTTCACGGCTATGATTTTCTCTTGTAGTCTGGGTTATATCGTTTCCATGATTGCCATTCCACAATTCATCATTTTTTTCCTCCTCTTTGTGAGTTCTGGTTTCATTCTCCCTTTGACGACAAAGGCCATGATTGGAGATTTTAAAGCTTGTGGAGGCTTCCTTATGATTGCGACTGGTTTTCGTATTATGAAACTTCGTCAATTTCCAACCGCTGATATGATTCCAGCCATGATACTGGTCATGCCGATTTCCTGGGCCTGGGTCAATTGGGTAGTGCCTTTGATTAGTTGATGTTACGATTAAAAGGAACAAATACCGTCAGTCTAGTGCCGGCGGTTTTTGTCTGTATTTACTGTCGTTATGGAGTTCATCTATAAAAAAACTAGTAACACTTATGCTGTTTATTTCTAATTTTTCTAACCTTGTTTAGATTAAGATGAGTTTGTTATAATAACCTTCGTAGGTCTAAACGACCTACAAGATACTTTTTTTCATAACCGTTTCCATCCTCTAATATTTTAATGAACTTACAATACCGATGGAAATTTATCGGAAAGACTGGTGGAGACACCGGTCTTTTTTTACTTGGTTTGGGAGACAAAAACCATTCTCTCACTATGAAAGAATGGTTATGCGATAACTTATACTTCTACGACTTCCAAGTCTTTTCCACCTAGGAGAATGAGGTACTTGTCGACCTTGTCCACCTGGTAGGCTTGACTGAGAGCCTTGGCATAGAGGCTCATTTGGCCTGTGTAGCGCTCTTTAATCTCACTTGGGTGAGTAAAGCGGTCCGTCTTGTAATCAAAGAGGACAATACGGTCTTCAAGAAGGAGGTAGCCATCGATGATACCACGGACGACAAAGTTTTCTTTACTAGCTGGGTCTTCTGCCAACATGGCAAACGGTGCTTCACGGCGTAGTTTATCTCTATTAGCTAGAATGAGCTTTCCAAGTTCGGTGTCAAAGAAGCCTAAAAGCTTTTCTAACTGCACACGCGCCTTAACTTGATCATCTGCCGATACCCGACTCAACGCCTGTGTCAAATCTTGGAGGGTCACAGTATCAGAAAGAATCAAGCGTTGCATGAGTTCATGGGTAGCAGAACCAACCGCAGCTCCTGTAACTTTCGTTTTTTGGCCAAAGTCTGGTAGCTCAAAAGTAGTGGATGTTTCAAGAGGTTGGACTTCCTCTTTCTTGTCCATGATATCTACACCTTCTGTATCCATAACTGGTTCGTAGAAAGTCTTCAGCTGACTTGGAGTACGCACCGATGGTAGGTCAATTGCTGGTTCATAGAGTTGGTTGAGTTTTTCAACGCTTTCTAAGACCGTTAGGGCACGCTTAATGTCTTCCGTCTGGCGATTGTTAGATAAATCATCAGCATTTACTGCTGCTTGAACTTCAACCTGTCCAATAGCTTCTGGGGTCAACTCCTCAGCCTCAACAAAGCTAACAGTAAACTTGAGGTCCTTTCTCATAAAAGCAGTATCCAGGGCCATAATCCAGTCCTGATAAGTAGATAGTTGGTCTCTCAGAACTACTGGTAGACGATTATTTTCAACATCAGTGCCATATTGCTGGGTTAATTTTTCCTTACTGCCCTTCCCAACAAGGTAGAGCTTTTGCTCTGCACGAGTCATTGCAACATAGAGCAGACGCATCTCTTCAGAGATACTTTCTCGGCGCTCTTCCTTACGATTTTCCTGAAAGGTTAGGGTCTCTAGAACAACATTCAACTTAGGCAAATTGGTGTTTATCTGGTCTTTGAGGTCAGCTAGATACTTAATGCCAATCCCTTTTTCACGGTTGATAATATACTTACCACTTAGTCCATCCCTACTGTGACCAATGAACTTACGATTCATCTGCAAGACAAAAACATACTTGAATTCTAGCCCCTTGGACTTGTGAATCGTCATAAGGCTAACAGCATTTTTAGGAACCAAGTCTGTCACTTCCTCTAGGTCGTTACCGCTAGAAATGATCTTATCAATCATACCAATAAAACGAGAAAGTCCCTTAAAACCTGTCTTTTCATAGGCATTGGCACGCAAGGCAAGGGCGTAGAGATTGGCCTGACGTTGCTCAGCTCGTGGAAGACTGCCAACATAATCATAATAGAAACGATCGTCGTAAATCTTCCAAATGAGGTCGTAGAGCGAGTGCCACTTACTGTAATCACGCCAATCTGCCAGAGTCTTAGTGAAAAGAGTCAACTTGGCATCAAGTCCTTGTGTGACAACTTCCGGATGAAGCCCTGTTTTAGTGCATGCTACAAGAAGCTTATCATAGAATTGTCCTTCGTCAGCCTGGACAGCAATACGAGCCAAATCATCCTCATTGAAATTAAACATCGGTGAACGAAGGAGGGCAACGAGGGCATAGTCATTAAGAGGATTATTGATGGCACGAAGGGTATCCAACATAATCATAACTTCTAGCGACTCTAGGTAGCTTGACTTGTACTCGTCAGGAACCAAAGGAATTCCGTGCTCCTCGAAGCTTGCCATCAAGTCCAGATAGGTGTTGCGGGTTGGTGCTAGGAGGGTAATGTCCTCAAAACGTACACCCTGCTTATGAAGACTGATAATTTCTTTGATAACCAAGGAAATCTCACCACTACTGATAGGTTGATCAGAACCTTCCTCGTCAGGAGTCACACTTGCTTCATCACTATTGTAAATCAGAACCTCAGTCTCATTTTCAGGATGGGGCTCTTTTTGCTTCTCGCTACCGGCTACCAACATATGTGTCTTGTCATAAAGGATATCTCCGATTTCCTGATCCATGAGGTGGCTGAAAACACCATTAGTCGCATCAAGAACCTCAGATTGGCTACGGAAGTTCTCTTTAAGGAGAATCAGCTTACCTGCATCTGGATTTTCAAGGAAGAGCTGGAACTTGCCATTAAAAATCTGAGGGTCTGCCTGACGGAAACGATAGATAGATTGCTTGATATCTCCCACCATGAATCGGTTGTGACCGTTAGAGAGGAGCTCCAACATGCGTTCTTGGGTATGGCTATTGTCTTGATACTCGTCTACCATTACTTCATGGTAACGGTCACGGTAGCTGGCTGCCACCTCTGGATTTTCCTCCAAAATACGGATGGCGAAGTGAGCAATATCTGAGAATTCAAAGGCATTTTCCTGAATCTTGGCCTGTAAATACTGGTCTGAAAAATCAAGCACAAAGGCCTGAAGCAGCTCTAACAGAGGTAGGATGTCATCATTATGCTTGGTCAAAACCTCGAGGACCGTTAGTTGGGTATCAATCTCACGCAACTGGGCCACAAACTCATTTTTGGTCTTGTTGTAAGCTTCCTTGTAGGCCTTGAGTTCCTCGTCTTTAGGACGGGTCATATTTGTCAAGCCAGTCCCTCCTGACAGAGTCAAGAGTTGTTTGAGCAAGTCCTCCATATCGGTTTGGTCATTGGCCAAGGCTCCCTCCAGAAGGCTAATGGCATCTGACACATTATTCAGATACTTGGCCTTGGCAAATTCACGCTGAGCTAAGCCTAAATGGTCTCTTAAGAAGGCTAAGAAATCAGCCAACAAGCCATCTTTGAGACCCTCTAAAAGCTCAACTTTAGCCTTGTCTGGCTTGGCATCGGTCTGCCCTTTTAAGAGATTCTGACGTAGCCATTTTTCAGGACCTGCAGTAGCCTGAGAAAAGTTATAGACATCGTAAACTAGATCACGGAAGGCCTTACTAGTCTTACCATTTCCAGCGAAGTTGCGGACCAATTTTTGGAAAAGCTGGGCATCCTTGGCTTGCATGTAATCATTGAAAAGATCGGTATAAACCTCATTTTTCATAAGTGTCTGCTCAGCAGGATCTGTCATGATGCGAAAAATAGGTGACACCCCCAGGAGATAGCCATACTGATTGACCAATTTCTGGGTGAAGGCATCCATGGTTCCAATATCAGCCGTCCCAATCTTGGCTATCTGGTCTGAAAGAAAGGCACGCTCTTCATCCGTCTCAACCTGTCCCAACTGCTCTGTCAGACGCTTTTCCAGACGCTCTTTTAACTCTCCTGCAGCCTTTACCGTAAAGGTTGAGATAAAGAGTTGGTCAATACCAACGCCACGTCCAATCATATCAAGGATACGCTCAACCATGACAAAGGTTTTTCCTGATCCGGCCGAAGCTGACACAAGAATATTGCTACCATTACTGTAAATGGCCTCAATCTGCTCAGGTGTTAACTTGCGTTCCTTGTCAGAAGCTGCTTCTTGGGCAATGCGTTCCTTAATCTCTGTTGGACTTAAAAAAGCTTTAGTCAACATGGTTGTCCTCCTGGTCTTTTTTGTCTGCTTTTACAGCTTGATCAGTGACTGGAAAGGGGATGATATTTTCAGCAACTTGCATCTGATTATTGTCCTCGTCTTTTGTCATCAGCTCCAAATAGGCTTCCTTCTTGCCCTTACTTGGTAAACGCAAGAGTTTACGAGCCTGTCCCATGTGGCGGTCGGCCTCAAAATGAGTAATAGACTTGATTTGATCCCCTTGAACAGACTTGCAATCCTCGGTATAAGGATTGACCGCAAAATTCCCGCTTCGAATAACTTCAGCAGCACTTGTAAAGAGCTTAATATTGTAGTCTAGCAAGGTTTCTAGATCCTCCTTGTCATAGGTGACAGTCTTTTGTAAATCATAGTTTCCACCAGCCAGATGCTCTGTTTCTGAAGCCACAAAGAGCCCCTTATAGGTCAATTCCTTATGAGCCTGAGCTGCTAGCTTATCCAGACCAAACTGAGCCAGGTTAAGCTGTGGGTCCTGCATGTGAAGATACATGGCACCAAATAGCTGGTCAGCATCGACCTTATAGGTTTGTCGAAGGGCCTCCAGATAGGTCACCAATTGCGGACTGAGGCCATTGTAGAATTTCTGAATGTCAAAGACATTTTTACCTGATTTGTAGTCAACGACACCCAGAGCCCCATCCGTTAAACGGTCCACACGGTCAATAATCCCTGTAATCTTGATGCTATTTGCTAAAAGCAAGTCAAACTTAGCTTCCTCACGCTCAACTTTAACGGCCGCATTGTCACGCAAAACACTGGCAGTTGAACGGGCGATATCCTCCAAAATCTGACGAGACAAGCGACTCTCTTGGTCCTCGGTATAGAGAATTTCAAAGGGTTGTTCCTGATTGGTCTGAGCAATAGCCTTTTCCAATTTATCATCGAAGTTTTCTGACGAAGAATCACCCATCACACGCTCAAAGACACGGTGTAAATAAGTCCCGTGGTGTCGGGCATCTGGATGGATAGACTCCAACTCTTCAAGTCCCAAAACATAACGCAAGAAATAAAAATATTGGTTGTTATAGAAGGTCGTCAGAGCCGAAGCTGATAATTTTAGTGGTTCTTCCCCCGGAAAGACCAGCTGCATGACCTGATCATCCACCTTGGTCGTCGTCACATCGTCAATCACATGTGGGATCAAGACTTGGTCCTCATCAAGTCGCTTACGGAGATAACGCACAGCAACTGACCAAAACGTCTGCGTTTCCTTGTCCAAATCAGCATCTAGATGACTTCTGTTAAGGGCAATAACAGTCGATAGGAGGTCCTTGTAGTTCCCAATCTGGTTACCCTTAGCCTCGAAACGATTACGTCCCTTTTCAACCAAAGGAAGACCAAGGTCAAGAAGTTCCTTCAAATAAACCGACATGTCATCCTGCGTCTCATTGAGAATTTGTGGCTGACTAAGCACCAATTGTTCACTAGCCGCATTGAAAAGCGACATGGCCACAAAATGCCCCCGCTGATTGTTGCTCTGCGTGACAATATCCAAACTCCTGTGCTCATCCGTCGCCTCATTGATACGACTGCGTTCCTCATCAGACAAGAGACTCTTATTTTGCCCGACCTTAGGAAAATGTGACTGGGTCATGCCCAAAGCAAAGACATAGGGAGCTGAATGTGGCTGAATCAAATCGTATTTCTTCACATTGACGACATCGACTGTGGCTGGGACTGTACGGTAATCACAGGTCAACATCCCTGAACGCAAAATAGACAAAAAGTCGTCCACTGACAGCGATTCGTCTCCAAAAATAGTCTCAACCTGCTCCAAGAGTTGGGTGAAAGCCTTCCAGACCTGTTCATTCTGTTCTTTTTCAGCCTCACTGGCCTTGGCAGTTAAAGCAGCCATCTGACTTGGCACTTGCACAGTCTCTAAAAAGACCACAAGTTTCTTGAGTAGACTAGATCCTTTCTGTTTGCGACTATTAAGCAACTTGTCCAAGGGCTCTACCAGTTGTGAGCGCAAGGCATTGATACGATCCAAATCATACTTATCACGACTATTGGCCGTAAAATCAGACAAGAACTTGTGACGCCCCTTGATATCTGCAAAATTGACATAATATTCAAAAAGGTCCAAGTCCTCCTGAGTAAATCCACCATAAAGACCAGATTTTACAAGGTTAAGCAAATCCTCAGCACGATAATTATAGCGCTTGATACGCTCTAGCGAATCCACAAACTGCACCAAAGGATGGCTGGACATGGTTTCTTCCTTACCAAAATAATAGGGAATGTCAAATTTTCGGAAAATCTGACCCACTTGAAGCTTGTAACTCTCCTCATCACCAAGCAAGACTAAGATATCCTTGTAACGTTTGCCATCCGCTAGTAACTGACGAATACTCTTGGCAAGCTGAGCCACTTCTTCCCTTTGATTGACCACTTCCCAAACCTGCAAAGCTTCTTTGTCCTGATCAGTCAGCTGTTCATCTATGGTGCTAAAATCATGACGACTCTCCAAAAGGTGACTGATACGTGCAAAAGAAGGATTGCCCTCCTTGTCCGTCGTTACATAATCTGGTGTCACCTTATAGGTCTGAGCTAAAGTCCTCAAAAAATCCACTGAGGCCTGATAAACATTGCCATAGACAAAGTTAGCCTTATAGGCTTTTTGACTGGCATAAGTCCCAATAACAATCTGATGACACTTCTCATTCAAGAGGGCAATCAGAGCTTCCTCCTCAGCTGAGAAACGGGTAAAGCCATCAATGACCAAAACCGTATGGCTCAATGCCTTATCTAAATGTCCCGAGTTAATTTCCTCAAAGAAGGCGCTGAGCTTGGATTGATTGTCAAAATCTCCTGCCAACAAAAGGTCTTGAGCCGCACTGAAAATCTTTACCAAATCCTCCTGCTTCTCTGCTTGGTCCAAATACTGCAAATCCAGAATCGTCATATTGGCCTGTTGCAACTCTTTGTAAAGATCCACCAATTGGTTAATAAAATTACTATCCTTACGCAAACGACCATAAACCTTGAGCTCATCATCACCCATGTGCGACAGCACCTTATAAAAAATCATGGCCAGACCGGTATCATCCAACTGGGTTTTAGGATTACTCGTATTGAGAATAAAATACCTAGCCATCTGAGTAAAACGAGTCACCGTAATCTCAAAGGATGCTGATTGAGGCAGGTACTCCAAGACCTTACGCTCCTTCTCAAATGACAGGGCATTAGGAGCAATATAAAAGACTCTCTTTCCCTTTTGAGCATGGCTGGTCGCCTGCTCCGTCAGAATTTCTGTTAAATCCTGAGACATATCCGTATAAAGTAATTTCATAAGACGTCCCTTTCTTATCTATCTGCCAGTCGTTGGGGCTAAGCAAAAATTATCATTTACTTAGCACTAACAACCATTAATCCTTGCTATTATAACACAGAATCAAGCAACAATCAGACCCCTCCCTTGTCACCTTTCTCCTCCAATGTCCTAAGCTTCAGACATAAGCACAAGCACGACAGCAAAGAACCCTTCTTTATGATCCTATAGCCAAAAAAAGAGCCAAATCCTTTGATTTGACTCGAAATCTTTATTTAAAAATTAATTCCTGTTTAAAGAGGTAATCACCACTACTTGTCACCAAGTTGGCATCCCCATATTTCTTAAGAATATCCTTGGCCGAGTGGAGGTTAAGTCCAGAGGTCTTCTTCTGATTTTCCTCCTGCATAATAGCGTCAAGGTCAACTCTTTCTTCTTGCGTTCGATTTTCCATGACGAAGTGGTAGCTTCCATCCTTATCGTGTTGGTGAAAACTAAAACTGATTTGAGCAGCTGGTACTTGCTTGCTCTCGTCAATCGCATTACTAAAGAAAATAGACACTAGCAAGGTTAAATCAACCACATTCATAGCAAATCCCTTGATTTCCTCAGGAATGTCACAGGTCACTGGAATATTATTACGTTTAGCCTCCATCATACGAGCCGAAAGAAGGCTACGCAGAGGTAGAGAATGAATATTTTCCAGCTTAGGATTCTCAACGACACGGAAACGTTCAAACTCCTTGGCACTCTCTCTTAAAACATTTTGATAAACCTGTTCAGCAAGAGCCTCTTCCTGGTCACGTACTTCTTCCGAAAATTGTTCCACAACTGTCTGATAAGACTGCCTGTATTGTAACAACTCATTATAGAGAACATCGATTTTCTGATTAGCCTTGGTCAAACTATTCAAATGCCTTTTTTCCTCCATAGCCAAGCTCTCTTCCAGATATTGCCTAGACAATTGATTGAGGTGGGCAATAAGAAAAATAAAGGCTATTGCTGACAAGAGAACCCAGAACATACGCAGCCGCAATTCCAACTCTGGAGAATAGAACGGAAACCAAACATCCAAATTCATGCAAAGATAGATACCCAACAAATAAATCGCCATTGCCAAGGCAACACGTCGAGAAATCTGAATATTGTGGAGAGAATCATCGCTATAGACCTTCCAACGTTTCAAATCCAAGCCCAAAAAACGGTTAAAAATGAAATAGAGTGGCAGAATCATACTATAGGTCAAGAGATAAAAGAGAGCATTACTCCCCACCTCAGCTACAGGAATATTCAAGAGAAGTGGGAAAAAGAAAAGTCCCAATAAACGAAAGAGTAAATCCGATGTCACCACCGGAAACAAGGTATGAAAGGCATACTGCGTTAACGACCATTTCTTCCCCTTGGCAAGAACTGCCAAAATCATCAGAAGAAAGACATCCACAACAGTCGTCAGATTCGTAATATTGTATTGAATAGCCACATCAAGCAGGGCCAAAGTCAAAAATACCGTCCAGGAGATACGAATATCCGTCATCCGCCTGAAAATGATACAGTTAATTGTCAGCGTCAGAATAATCTGGACAGCCAAAAAGGCATCTGTATCATAAAGATTTAAAAAATTAATTCCTAAAAACGATTCAAACATTTAATCTCTTCCCCAAAAAAATTTCCAATGACTCGTTTAGTATTCAAATTGCTGTCTATAAATCAACTTGTCATCCTTAAAACTAAACTTAGATTGAGGATAACGTTCCATAATATCCTCAAGTTGTTCATTCATTGACAAGCCTTCTTCACCTTCCTTATAAGCTCCCCTTGCTTCACCTTGACCTAGAGTCACCTCTACAGAGAGAACCTGCTCCTCACCTCTTTGAAAATACGACAGGCGAACTAAGCACTCTTCTTGACCATGCGCTTTTAGCAAGGCATTGTCCAAGAAAGTTGACAAAACCCCCGATAAATCCACCACATCAATATGAACTGGTGAGATAGGATCCGGAATTTCTAGGATAAACTCAAGTCCCACAGCGTGAAACTCCATATACTTACTCTCAATCACAGACCGTAGCAGTTGAGAATGGATATTGGAAATATCTGGTATAACTTTTTTGAAAGGAACTTCCTCCTCAGATAGACTCTGAGAATCCCCTTCTTGACTAGTTGCCAGAACAGTCTTAACCTTCTTAGGCACAGCTACCTTTGGAACACCATCACGGTAAAGTTCCTGATAAAGGTGAAGGATATGCCTGCTAGACTCCTGCAAACTTTGGAAATGACGTTCCTGTTCTTCCTTCAACTCTATAAAAAGTTCATCCTTAACCCATTGGTTGGCATAAGACACGACTAGGAAGAAAGCCCCTGTAGCTAATAAAACAACCAGCTTAGCATAATTGTTAACCACTTCCACAGGCCAGATAGTAGCGAAATAAGGCAAAAAATCATTTAAAAGGCCATATGACAGAAAAGCAAAGCTAACCCCGATAACAATCGGAGTAAAGTGCAAACGTAAGCGTTCCTTGTCTTCAACTTGCAAATAGTCATAACCAATAAAACGGTGAATCAAAAGATATAGTGGGTAGGTAGCTACCACACACATGAAAGTCGTTAGAGGCTCTGGAATGCGACTGACAAAATCATCCCCTAACAGCAGAGGGAGGATAAAAAACGAGAGTCCCTGCATGATGATGTTAGTCGTTCCCCAGGCATAGAAGCTGTTAAATACTGGCTCAATCCACGGCAAATCAGGACGTTTGTAATAACTAAAACAAAATAGAATGAGAGGATTAAGCAAAAATTTGAATCCTATAGGAAGAATTGGTGTCAGAACAACTGAAATAAGGCCACCCACCAAAAGTAGCCGCCAAGAGACCTTAACTCGACCGGCCGCATTGAACATCAGGTAATTCACCAAGAAAATCAAGAGTGCATCAATAATTATCAACCATTGTAAGTCTTTTAAGACAGCAAGCAGCCATTCGACAATAAAAGTCATTCTTTTTCCCCCTCCCTTAACATGAATTAAGAAACTTTCTCAGAAAGCATCTATACAACACTACTCATTATATAGCTTTTTAGAAGTTTTCACAATAATTAATTTTTAAAGAAAGTCTATGAAACATCTAATAATCCAATTATTCATGTAAAAAGAGCTGGCTTATTAAATTAAAGTTACAAATGTAACATAAAAAGTTGAGATAATTTTATCCCAACTTGTTAATCCCTGACATATTCCTTTAGAAACTTTTTTAAGTGAGTACGGACGTCTGCGACCTTCTTAGAAGTTCCAAGACTAATTTTTGAGCCTAAGGTCTCAATAATTCCGAGTGGCTGAAAAAATCTAATTTCAGCCACTTTACTCACAGCAGAAAGTTTCTTAGAATGCTTGCTTTGCCGGCATAAACCATGATAATTGACGTTTTTTAATCATGTGCCATCGCCAATTGTAATTAATAGACAGTCAGTCTACGTTTTCAATCTTATCTCAACCTTGTAGCTTTAATAGGCCTAGTCAGCCTTATAGTAGAATTGTTTGGCATCTGATTGTGGTGAGGCTGACTGAGTAATCAAGATACGATCCTTAGTTTTGTCCGAACCATCCACAAATCCCTGTACTGTCGGTAGAGTTACCCCCTTAGGAACAAAAACAATTGCTGCGCCCGAGATTCCCATCCTCAAACTTGATGTCACATAGCCATTCTCAAGTTTAACATTCGTATTTTCAACAACATAATTTTCAGGAGCTGTTAAATTATCCTTCGAAAACGTCAAACTTTGTCCATTTCCATTCTTCCAAGTACCTTCAAGGCTTTGGAAGTTATTGTCCTTAATAGCAGTAACATCCATGCCAGTTTGCTCAGTCTTAGCGTCTGTCTTTGATTCTGTCTTAGCTTCTGAGGAGCTTGACGAAGTTGATGTTGATGATGTTGTTGAACTTTGTGAAGAACTTGATGACTCTGAGCTTTCAGACTTACCAGCGCTAGAATAATGCTTGAGCAACTCTTGGTAGGCCTCTTGCATATCATCTGGTGCTACCTTATAGGTCTGAACAGCCTTCTTATCGTAATTGCCAATCCAGTAATTAGTCACATAATAAACGGTACCATTAGAACCTAGAACAATTTGGTAAGAGTCCTTGTCTTGATCAACCAAATCCTTATAGAGCTTGTTGTAGCCGTTATAATTGCCACCCGTCTTGTCATCAGCTGAAAAGTCCTTGAAGAGGGCTTTTTGTTCCGCATCATTGTCCTCATACATGGCATGTTTTTTATCCTTCAAGGTATAGAGACGGAAGGATGACGTTGGGCTATAGTCTGCAGTCTTACCACTATTTTCATTAATTCCAAGGGCAAAGGAATCAACCCTATTTTTATAGTCCTTGAAATCATAGTTTGAAGCTTCTTTACCATTGACGATACCACTAGGAACACCTGAGATATTTTCATAACCATCCGCATTAATGAGGTTGGCTAAAATAGTGATGTTTTGGCTACTGCCTTCTTCTTTAGGTGCCTTAAACGAAAGGAAGGTCGGGCTACCCTCGTTGACCTTGGTGATGCTATCAAAACTGCTTTGAACCAAGACGGCATCTTTAGCATAGTCAGACTGATAGAGCCATTTCCCAAAAGCTTCCGTGATGGACTTAATATCCTCAGTCGAATAGTCCGCAACATAAGTGGTTTCCTTATCACCGTTGACATCAGTCTTGGTCTTGATATCTGCATCTGGCTTGTTGGTATCGTTCGAAGACGTACTTGAGCTGGTATCACTACCTGAAGAGGAACTGCTTGATTCCAAAATATCCTTAATGATACTCTTAACCTCACTACTTGAAGAAGTTGACGAAGCCTCGCTAGACTGAATAACTTCAGAGCCTCCTTCGACCTGAGTATAGGTATCTGAATCGGTCATTTCAACCTTAGCGTCACCCCCAGGTACCATACTTGGTGTGATACGGATAGTGCCGTCTGAGTTTCCGTCATTTCCGGCCAACTTAAAGCTCAAAGAACGGTCTTCGCCAGCTTGGGCATTAGCCTGGTAGGTATCCCCAGTCTCCGTATTTTTGACTTCGTATTTGTCCCCCTTGACCTTGCGAACTTCAAAACGTACCTTATTTCCTGTCTTCTTGTCAACCACGGTTGTGGCATAAACCCTAGAAGAGGACGTAAAAGCCGTGCTCTGAGTGTATTTTCCAAGTACCATGAAGACCAAAAAGACAAGTAAGGCCAAACCGATAAACTTTTTATGTTTAAATTGTTTCATAAGGTCCTCCTAGATAAACAGATAGCCAACAACATAGCCAAAAAGAGCGATACAAATCAAAAGCAAAATTTCTAAAACTAAAAACCAACTAAACTTGAGATCCCCCAAACCAAGCTTAGACAAGACTTGTCTGAATTTGGACTGTTTCTGTCTGCTCAAACCACTAGAGAGGGCAAAGCCAGACTTAGCAGCTTCTGCCACTTCCTTATCACTTGGCTTGCGACCATGCTGCACTTGGAAATCAATCAGCCATTCATCATATTGTTGCATTTATTTCTCCTTCTTCTGAAGTGTGACGAAAAAGAGTAGGGCATAAACCAGACAATGAAGCACCAAGGCCCACCATTGACCCCGGAAATCACCTGTAGACCCTTGAAAGGCCTCTAGCTGACTCTTGGGTACAGGGACACCGTACTTAGCCAAACTAGATGGCAGGTCTGACAAATCACTAGAAATCCCAAACAGCTTGTGGCCATAACCCAGATAGATAAATTTTTGCACCCAATCAATGGCTTTAGGCAATGATAGGATAGTCCCTGACAATGAAAATTGCATGATACCCACAACAACTGCTAGTATAACAGAGGTAATTTCAGATTTTCCAACTAAGGCTGAGATGAAGAGGGCAATAAAGTGCGAGGCCAAGAAAACCAGGAGCACTGTAATGCCAACTTCCCAACGATAGGAAGAAAAGATATGACCAGCATCTGGAAACTCCTTGTCAAAGTACTTACTAAAGATAGAGTAAGAAAGGATAAAGACAATGGTTTCCAAAACAGCAAAGAAAGCGTGAATCCCCATGCTGGCTATGGCAAAGGCCGAACGACTCAGGCCTGAGAAAAAGTCACGGTTGAGAACCGATCGCTCCTTGGAAATATAAATACTGTTTTGAACCACAATCAAAAGACTGGTTGAAAAAAGTAAGAGAAAGAGCGTCATTCGAGTTGTTTCGAAATCTTTCAAGAATCCCTTATCTTGAATGTAGAGGATTAGCCCTTCAAAAGCAATGATGCCTAGAAGAACCTTAACAAAATCCATGTAGTGGTGTTTAAATTTATACCAACTTAATCGTAATGCTGCGTTCATAAGTCTCCCTAAATTTTGTAAATGCGTGTTGAAGCATTGAGCTCTTGATAGACATCTGCGATATTCATGTCCATGTATTTACGAATCATGTAAGGATCGCTGGTCTTATATTCCAAAAGCAACTCTTCATAAGTCCCTGCAAAAGTCGGACGTCCCTTAGACAAGAAAATAATTTTGTCAAAAATAGCCAAATTTTCCGTATTGTGGGTAATAACCACAATAGACTTATGGGCCGACTTAGCCAAGATTTTCAAGGTCCGTAAGAGATTACGGTCACTAAGGGCATCCAAGCCGGAAGACGGCTCATCCAGAATAAAGTAAGGACTAGGGCTAAGAAGCTCGATACCAATGGATACACGGCGTTTTTGCCCACCAGAAAGCTCGGAAATTTTTTTGTTGGCAAATTCCGTTAAGCCCAAATCTTCCATGATGCCAGCGATGCGTTGCCTTTTAGTCGATTTACTGCTTCCTTTAAGATGGTGGGCCGCATAAAAATCAAAAGTCTCAGACACCTTAAGATACTCCCGAAGCAGATTCTGTTGGGGCACATAAGACCAGGAACGTGAGCCTGCTGTCACAGGTTTTCCATTTTCCAAGATACGAAATTGTTGGCAAGTTGGTTTAAGCTGACCAAGGAGAATCTCCGTTAAGGTTGTCTTCCCAGAACCAGAAGCCCCTAGGATACCGACAACTTGACCAGTCTCCATCGTAACATCCAAATCTGTAAAGAGCTGGTTATCATTTCCCTTATATTTAAAACAAATATGTTCAAATGTTAATTGATTGGTTTCCATTAAAATCTCCTAAGACATAAGTAACATCAGGGCCACAATAAGGACGGCTCCGATGATAAGAACGATAACATTAATGTTGAAGAAGAGAATCAAGCTTAATAGAATCACAAAAGATAGGGCTGCAAATAGGTAATTGTTTAAAGATGACTCTTTAGCCTGAGTCACCCTAACAGGTGCAAAAGGGATTTCCTTTTTAGCAGACACCTCTACCCTCTTAGGAATCGGCTTTTGCTCAACTTCTAAAACCTTTCTTCTAGCTTCTTTGAGTTTTCGATCGTATTGAAATTTTTCATAATCTGAGAAAAAGAGCTGGCGAATCGTGTAAAGTTCGTTGCGCAGACGTTCTCCTTCTTGGTCCAGGGTTCCATTGGTCCAAAGCTCCTCTAGTTCCTCACGTAGAAAGGATAGGGCCACGAAACAGTCTTGGGCCGACATTTCGGGAGAAATACGATTGCTGACCGCTCTCAAATAGGACAATTCTTGTCCCGTCTCTGTATCAATTGCTTTGTAATAGTCTATCATGAGATGAATTTAGCAAAAATAGCTTGAAGTTCTGACAAGTCTTCCTTAACTACTTCTTGGGTTTGACTGACTTGTGCGTTGACTGAGAAGCGTGCCACAACAACCTTGCTTCTCGGGTCAGACACTGTCACTGTAACAATTTGTTCTGAATCAAAGGCATAAGTAACCTGAGCCAAGAGCTCACCTTTCTGACGTGGCTGGGCAACCTGGCCTTTCACTTCTCCTAAAATCTTAACGGCAAAAGGATTTTCATAATTACCTTCTGTGATACGTAGCTTGAACTTATTCTGTCCGTCTACGACCGCAAAGAGGTCCTTAGTAACGGCCAAAGGCAAGACAGAGTTACGAGGAACCACAACACTATTGTAGTAGTCACCCACAAAGCTATAGTTTCTGTTAGGATTTTTCTTAAAGAGCAGACCAATTCCCTGAGAGGTCACATCCTTGACAACAACCCTATCTGTCTCAGTTGTCTTACCGTCCTGATGCTCAGAGAAACTAACCTCATTGTTGACAATAAGATCGGCTAGAATAGATGCTCCCTGTGCCACGATAGTATCTGGATTCAGGTCAAACTTAGGTTCCAAACCACTCATTAAGCGGATCATTTGACGAATCATTGGCATCCGTGTTGACCCACCCACAAGGAGAATATGGTCAATCTCTTCCCACTTCAAACCGGACGCTTGAAGGGTAGACTGTACCTTAATTTCAGTATCTTTGAGGAGGTCCAAGGTAAGTTCATTGAAAATCGCCTGGGTAATCAAGACACCATAACCTTGACCATTGACATAGTGCTCATAGAGAGCTTGGTCATTAACAGATAGGCTAGTCTTAATTTGCTCAGCCTTATACTGAAGTTGGATTTTTTCCTTCTCAGAAAGGTTGGTCATATTGACCCCTTGTTTTTCCAACTCCTGCATGATGTAGCCAACAAGACGTTTGTCAAAGTCAATCCCACCAAGACGTGAATTCCCGTCAGTTGCCAAAATATCATAAGCATGATCAGCCACGCGCATGATGGTAACGTCAAAAGTTCCCCCACCAAGGTCGAAGACCAAGACATTTCCTTGAGCATTTTTAGTGTGAGCATAGGCAATAGCCGCAGCCGTAGGCTCATTGATAATACGCAAGACGTTAAATCCTGCAATACGACCAGCATTCTTAGTGGCCGCACGTTGGTCTGACGTAAAGTAGGCAGGAACTGTGATGACAGCATCCTTGATGCCGTCTGCTTGACCTATTTCTTGACCAACCACATAAGCACGTTTACGGAATTCATTCAAAACCAAGGCTGAAAGAATAATAGAATTAACACGTGTGTGATCCGGTGTGTCACTGGCAATCGGACGACCAATATCACGTTTGAAGTCAAATTTAAAGTTTTCTGTACTTCCGATTTCTGTTCCACGCTCGATAGCTTCCTTACCAAAGGACACATGGTTTTTACCACCGATATTTGAGAAGTAGACCGCTGAACGCAAGACCTGATCGTCATTCGTTCCCATCGGAATAATCTCTGGTACATCTTCACGAACAACAGCCATGACCGAGTTGGTTGTTCCCAAATCAATACCAATTGCTTTTTTTCTCATAACAATTTCCCTTCTAGTCTCATCTTGAGTTTATCTGACTGTCAGTCTTAGCAGGTATTCGCCTAGATTTTTTAATGTCATTTTCGTCACATAAAACGCCAATAGAGTATAGTCATTCCAGTCTAGTTTTTCACTATACTATATTATCACAAATAAAGAGACTATAAAATAGGAAAAGGGGAGTGAGACCGAACAACTTTTCAAAAATTGTTCCTTGTCCCACTCCCTTGAGTGTCAATTAATCTGATAGACTGGATGAAATTAGAAATATAGGAGATATTATCTCACTAATTGTCTTGCTTTATAGCTCGTACTTGTTTTACTAGTCGTAACTTCTCTCCTAACTTAATCAATCACATTCTCTCCAACATAGATGATTTCTAGATTACCTAAGGAAACATCCCCTTTGATATAGAAATCCTTGCTAGTCAAATTGCTTGGATTTTCCTGGTGTTGAATAGCCGAAAGCGAGTTGTCCACATTAACATGAACTCGCCAATCACTAGGCACATAGAGACTAAGACTTCCCAGAGAAACGTCCACATCAAACTGGGCAGACGGCCCTTCAATACGGCAGTTATCAAAATAGACCGATGCTTCTCCCAGACTTACATCCGCACTTCCATGAGTAAAGTGTTGGTCATTGAGATATTTGGTCACCGTTGAAAAAGTCACATCAATATCATTACCACCATTTTGAGCGTCTGAGCCGGCGGCATAAGAACCAAAACGGTTTTTCGCTTTACCTGAAGGTTTGAAGAGAATATTCAAGCCAATAACTGCAAGGATAGAAGAAAGGATAACGACAGAGTTGGATACTGGAAGAAAATGAAACTGTCCATTGAGTGAAAAGAGGGCCAAAACACCATAGATGAAGCCCCAACCAAAATGGCGTTTCAAAAAACTAGAAAGGGAAAGAACGGCCAACAAGACCACCCAGGCCAGCATCCAAATGCTAATTTCCCATTTTACAAAATAGCCCTGCAAAACTACCAAGACTGCTAGAAGGATTAAGAAAACCCCAATTAATTTTTTTCTCATCATGTTACCTCATTTCGTTTAATCGTTCTTTTAAGACTGGATAGTAGCGTCTTGATACATGAACCTGCTTGTGGGTCTGATAGAAATTAACCGTGCTGGTCCCTGAAAAAGACTTCTCTAAAGAATAAATCTGCTTAGCATTAACAATCGCCGATTTGGAAATCCGACAAAAGGCAATCGGAAGCAGTTCTTCTAACTCATAGAGCTTCTGCTTGACCTCATAGGCCTCATCCCTGGTATGCCCATAAATCTTCTCCCCATCTGTTTCAAAAAAGAGAATATTTGCCAAATCCAGAAAATATTCGCTTCGATCCTTGTAAAAGGCTAAAGGGGTCAACTTTTGCTTTAAAATAGACTCCTGGAGCCACGCTATTTCTTCTGTTAATTGAGGAGCTCGAATCAAGATTTCAGGCTCATCCATGGATGGGTCCAGTTCGATGCTAACTTTCATAATACTCCTTTCCTGTACTTTTAATGGTTTTATTATAGCAGCTGCTTTAAACAAAACAAGGCTTTTCAGGTAAGTGGCTCAGTTTTAGCCCTAAGAGGTTAGTTAAGGCAAGCAAAAAGAACTTGGCAATAGCCAAGTTCTCCACTTGTTAGATTGAGGTTCGAACCCCTTAATCATTTTCTAGTTCACGGTTGACTAGTAAACCGCAAAAGAAGTTGCTATTTCACGGTATCTTCACGGCTCACATGTTGTGATTCGCCAGCCTTACCGTTGATACGATAATCACTGTAGTCTGAACTACTACTGCTAGAATCACTATCATCATCGCCAACGTATTCCACATTACAAGTCCAAGAGATTTTATCTTTAATATCTCCTGATGACTTAAATTTCGAATCATAGCCGTAATAGAAATCATAGACTGCTGTGAAAGTTACTTTAAAGGTCTTTTCACCAGTCTGAACAACATCGGTCACATCAACATCTGAGAAGGTAATACTATCAGCGGAACGGTTTTTGGCTCCCGTAGTATTTTTATCAATATCAGCGATAACATCCTTATACATGGTATCATCAGTACCATTAAGGAAAATGTCGGAAACACCATCTGGAGTCGTGTTATGGTTTGAGGCATAACTGCCAAATTTACCGTAGGCTGCTGTCAAAAGACGGTCTGCCGTATCACGGTCAAGAACTCCATCAGCATCAAGAGTAACTGTTTGACCTTCAGAGATTTTCTTAATAGACAGTGTCTCAGTCTTGATAGAGCTACCATCGTCGAAATTCTTCTTAACGTAAACAGCTGAAGAGCCCGCTACTGCTACCTTGTTGACATCTAATTTTCCTGAGCTAAGGGTTCCAACCTTGGTACCACCAACATAAAGGTCCCCATCTTTAAGATTAGATTTAACAGTAAAGCTGAGATACTTCACTGAAAGGTTAACTTCGGTCCTAGATGTGACATTTTCTTCAGATGACACCGTGATATCCTGATCATTGACCTTACCAGAAGCCACAAAATTGTAAGTTCCTGGATAGAGGTGTTTCAGCTCAGCGGTGTAGTTATTTCCATCTGTAGTAGCATAAGAAACACCATTGATTGTCAGATTCAAATCAGCTGTATTAACCGTCAAATCAACTGTTCCAGGATCAACCACGACTCTCCACTTTGGAAAGATAAGGAACTGGCGTCCAACCTTTTGCATACGTTCACCAGACATGAGTTGGCTCTTGCTATAGGTTGTTGTGTTTTTGGTGTCTGTATACTTAACTTCAGATGTTTTAATTTCTTTTTTAGTATCAGACCACACCTGGTATTCCAAACTATCCTTGAAGCTCTTCTTAGCAGCTGTTTCATAACGCTCTGCTACTTGACCTCGTGAGTAATAATAAGATCCAAAGCTGTAGCCAGTAAGGGCCAAGACTGCAACAACAATACCAGCAATCATCAAGATTTTTTTACTCTTAGCCATGGCTGGTTTAGCTGGTTTGGCTGCCTTGCCATCTGAGATGAATTTATGAATGGTTGACACATCATATCCCGAAGACTTACCTAGAAGAAATTCCTCTGGAAGAGGCTGACGACCAACATAGGTCTTAAAAGCCTTCATCCAAATGGCTTGTGCTTCCTTAGAAGCAGACTCTGACTTTTCTTCAGATTGATTCTGACCTACTTGAGATACTGGTGTAAACTCTTCCGTTTCTGAAGGAGACGCTTCCTCTTGGTCGTCAAGTGAGACATCATCAAACACTTCCTCAGCAACGTCGAACTCATCAACTTCTTCTGTTGGCTCGGGAGCGGCAACTTCTTGATTTAGACCCATAGCCGCAATGCCTTTAATAGCCTTTAAATCAAAGTCTGCTTTTTGGCCTTCTTCAATTTCCAAAACATGAGGCGAACGACCAACTGCCTTTTCAAATAAATTAATCCACTTTTCTTTTGTTGCCATAAGGACTACTCCTATAAACTTGCTTTTTCAAAAAATGCTAAAGGTTTACTTAGAATAGAAGACCTACCGTAAATGAAGACATGATAGTAAATACGATTGCAAACAAGATAGACAAAATAACACCATTCAAAAGTGCTGCTAAGATCATTTGATAGAACTTATCAGCCTTCCACGCAGTTGTTACAGGAACAATTGTAAAGAGGTTAGCAAGTGCAAATAAGAAGTAAACAACATAGAACAAGAAGCCTGGGAAGACAACAAGTCCAATAGCTCCTAACAAGATAGTTACAAGCAATACTGGCAAGGCTAATGATGTCAAACGACCAAAACGGTCAAAGCTATTTAAGAAAGTTGTTGCAGGGTCACGGAAGATGGCCTTACGTGTCACAAATCCTGCCAAGATGAAGGCGAAGATAAAGAGGAAGGCAGCTAAAATACTTGCAAAGAAAGCCGCAAAACCAATACTAGAGGCATGACTTGAAACAGATGATGAGTAATCATTTGATCCGAAAGATCCAAAGACACTACTGAATACACCCGCTGTTGACTCTAAAGTATTAACCACTTTACGTGCCATTGCGCTCAAAATTGCAAAGAATGCAAGTCCAGTCAAGAGTGACAAGAAGATGTAGTTAAGCCAACCATTGTGCTTACCATAATCTGTCATATCTGCTGGACGACGCCATGCATTAAGCAACCATGTCCAATAGTTTTTGAAAGTTGTTCCAAATGCTGATGGTTGGGCTGGAACAACTACTGCTTGACCATTAATGAATTGAACATTTTGACCTGGTTGAAGAGGTTGACCGTTAGCAAAGGCTGCTTGTTGACCAGCTTGCGCATTCGCAAAACCTGCTTGAGGTTGAAATGCTTGATTCGGTACAGCTTGTCCTGGGGTTGCTTGAGCACTTGCAAAACCTGGTTGAGCTGGAGCTCCTTGAACTGGAGCTCCCTGAGTGCCAGCAAAGGCTGGTTGTGGTTGCGCTTCTTGAGCTGGAGTCTCTTGAGCAGCTGCAAAGCCTGGTTGAGCTGGAGCTCCTTGAACTGGAGCTCCTTGTACATTGGCAAATGCTGGTTGCGCTGGAGCTCCCTGAGCTGGGGCATCGTCTTGGAATTCTCCAGCTGCAAGTGCTGCCGCAATTTCTTCTTCAGTCGCTGAACGACCATTGATGGCTTCAAAAAAATCTAACCAATCTGCTTTAGTCATAATAATCTCCTTAGAAATACATAGAATGACTCTATTTTATCACAAATAGCAACATTATTAAATGCCATTTTCATTAGAAAAAGGTTTGGTACAAGTTGTCCAAACCTTTATTAAATACGATATAAAATTCTTTATGTAACCTTATTAGCACAGGTAAAAATATCTGTAGACCTCTACTAAGACTCAATCATTTTACTTGTTTCTTTGGAGAGATTTTTGAATCTGACGATCCAACTCCAGTTTAATATGTGGTTCTGGCGCAAAGCGCTCCTCCCAATCATCTGGTTTCAGAATCTTGTGGGTCACTGGATCAAAATGAGCCTTACCATCTGGGAAAATTTTACCCATATTAGCCTCATGAACCGTATCAAAGAAAGGCTTAGGATCCACACCCATAAGGACAAAGGAGCCATAAGTCAAGTAAAGCAAATCTGTCAAAGCATCAACCTGACCAACCATCGTTGACTCTGAATGTTCTTTAGAGCTAACCTTGAGAGCTGCCTTATCAAGAGCAGCATGTAGGTCCAAAACAGCTTGTCCAAAGACACGCTTGTCCCCACCTGATGAAGCATAAAGGAATTCGACGATTTCTTCCAACTTGAAATCTGAACGATGACTAGCTTCCTCAATACTATAGACACGAGGCATATCATTGGTAGAGCCATCCATCAAGTGATGGAAATCCTTAACCTTGTTAAAGTTGTCATCATCACTGGTAAATGAATTTTCTGTTTCAAAGTGAATTAGGCCATAGTGTGATAGAGCTTTGGCAATCCCATTCTGGTTGTTAGTGTCCGTGACATGGGTTGCCTGATCCTTCAGTTCATCTTCACCATTTCCCATGGCAACACCGATACCGACACCAGACAACATTTCCAGGTCATTTTCCGAATCTCCAAAGGCCATAACCTCGCTGAGCTCGAAACCAAATACCTCACCTAAATGAGCAATCCCTTTGAGCTTAGATTGCCCAGCAGAAATAATATCCGCAGAATAAGGACTTGAGCGAGTAATCTTAACGTGTGGAAATTTCTCCTCAATAGCTTGAGTCTCACCCACTGTCGCTACCATAACTACTTGGTAGACCGGTTCACGCATAATGGTTTTGAGAGCTTCCATGCTCTGTGGTTTAAAACGACGAATGAGAGACTTAAAACTACGTTCCACCATCTTAGCCCAAGATTTGGGCACGATACGACTCACTATTTGACCAAACTTGCTAGTCCCCATACTGATGATGTTAGAACCAACAAGCCCCGTACTCGTACCTAGAGAAATCTCTCTACGTTGCTTGGTCGCATAACGAATCAAGTTGTAAATCGTTGATTTAGGGAGTTGATTTTGATAGAGGATCTTATCATGAGTAAGGATATACTGACCATTATACGTCACCGCAAAATCCAGACCTAGATTATCCATGAAAGGCTGAACAAATCCTGGCCCACGGCCTGTCGCCAAACCAACCAAAATGCCATCTTCCTTCATCTGACTGATAGCCTTTTTGGTTGAAGTTGACACACGTTTTCGGTCATTTAAAAAAGTCCCATCAATATCAAAAAAGACTGCTTTAATCGCCACTTGGCTCCCCCTCCGTCTAACATTTATGCTAAAATAAATTATAACATAAATATGATAGTGAGTAGTATCCAAATGACAAAAAAAATTCTCGTCCTTCATACTGGAGGAACCATTTCCATGTCCGCAGATGACGATGGCAAGGTCAGTCAAAACACTGATAATCCCATGAACCATGTTGGACTTGATTTGGACAACCTAGAACTGACCGTTCTGGATTTTCTTAACATTCCTAGTCCACATATCACCCCCTACCACATGCTTGATATTTACAAAAAAATCAAGGAAACAGCTGGACAATATGATGGTGTGGTCATTACCCACGGCACAGACACCCTTGAAGAGACAGCCTATTTTCTAGATACTATGGCTGTTCCTGAGATTCCAGTCGTCCTAACAGGTGCCATGCGTTCATCAAACGAACTGGGAAGCGATGGCGTTTACAACTATCTCTCAGCCCTTCGTGTTGCAAGCAATGACAAGGCTGCCGATAAAGGCGTCCTAGTCGTTATGAACGATGAAATCCATGCAGCCAAGTATGTGACCAAGACCCATACCACAAACGTAGCAACCTTTCACACGCCCACTCATGGCCCTCTAGGAATCATCATGAAACACGACATTCTTTGGTTCAAGACGGCTGAACCTCGTGTTCGCTTTGACTTGCAACAAATTTCAGGAACTGTGCCAATCATTAAGGCCTACGCTGGTATGGGAATTGGCGATGGCATCATCAGCCTCCTAGATCCTGAAAAAATTGACGGGGTAGTCATTGAGGCACTAGGCGCTGGAAACCTCCCACCACTAGCTGCAAGAGAAATTACGTCACTTATGAACAAGGGAGTGCCAGTTGTACTCGTATCCCGTTGCTTTAACGGTATCGCCGAACCTGTCTATGCCTATGAAGGTGGTGGCGTTAAACTCCAAGAAGCAGGCGTTATGTTTGTTAAAGAACTCAATGCACCAAAGGCTCGCCTCAAACTCCTCATTGCACTTAGTGCAGGACTAGAAGGCCACGAATTGAAAGATTATATTGAGGGATAAGACATGAAACTTAGCATTGAAGCAACCGATAAATTGGAAAATAAAGATTTCCACTATGAACTAACCGTCTCACAGACACATGTCGCCATGGTCTGTGGTACTGTGCTAGCCAGTCTAGCCCTAATTGCTTGGATGAAGAAAAAATAAAAAAGCTTGAAGCATGGTCACTAGAAAGGTGATTTAACTGCTTCAGGCTTTTAGTTTTCTTCGTCTGGTCTATATTCAAGAATATCCCCTGGTTGACAATTTAATTCCTTACAAATGGCATCCAAAGTTGTAAAACGGACCGCCTTGGCCTTGCCTGTCTTAAGAACCGAGAGATTGGCTGGGGTAATACCAATCCGTTCTGCCAGCTCACCCGAGCGCATCTTCTTCTTGGCAAGTTCAACGTCTAAATTGACAATAATCATAAGCCCCTCCTAAATGGTATACTCATTTTCCTCAGCAATGGCATTAGCCTTGGTCAAAATCATAGCGACAGCATAGAGGACAAAGCTAACTAGCAAATAACTGATGTTAAAGAAACTATAACTCTGGTTGCCTGTTCCAAATGTAAAAATACCATTATTGATAAAAGCCCCAAGAACTAGCAAATGCGCTGACCAACGAACCAACTTAGCATTTTTAGCGATGAAAATATCAGAACGATAAAGGTTAATCAGAAAGGCACGTAGGCACAACAAGAAACCTATGTTGACTACCATACGAAGGAAATCAATGGTTGCTGCAAAAAGCGTCAGACTAGGGCCCTTGCTTTTCACGGTAACTCCCGAACCGAGAAGCATACGCAAACCTTGTTGTAAGAGTCCTTCATGACCAGTCAGAATAATGGCATCAGTAAGAATGGTAATAACAAGACTTAAAAAGCCCGCAAAAAGGAGGACATTAACGAACAGGAGAACACTACGCAGACGTTTCTGTTCTTGCGTTTCTTGACGATTTTTAGCACTTTTGGCAGATCTCCAACCATAATAACTAGAGCCAGCCAAGGCTAGGATGATTAAAAAATAAAATAAGATAGTTGTCATGTGTTACCTCGATTGTAAATACATTTTGATTTTTTGGGAGTATAGACTAGAAAAAGCCAAGGTGCCTCTAGGAGCCCTTGACCTTATACTAAATCAACAGCTAACTATTAACAGTATCAATTATATCGAATATCAATATAAAACACTAGTTTATAGATAAGATTTTACTACTTTTCAACTAAGATACATTCAATTATTTGACAGCTGTTTGTCCCTTACGAAGACGGATAGCATCACAAGCTAGAGAGACCAAGAAGAGCCAAACTGATGTGCTGAAGTCCATTACTAGGTGATCTGTCGTTCCCAACTGCAAGAAGATATTCAAGGCTGATGGCACAAAGGTTAGAAGGGCAACCTTTTTCAAGAAAAGAGAGAAATCTTCTGTCCAAAGTGCCTTCCAAGTAAAGTCTTTAAGCTCTTTACGAAGGAGCCAAATCAAGGCAAGATAGAAGGCAAATTGTAGCTCTGCGACCAGCCAGTAACCCCAGCCAGAAAGGTATTGAACCTCTGCACCTGGGAAAAGATTGGCCACGTTCACAAAAGGAAGGATAGGTAAAGCAAGCATTGCAAGACCGTAGATTGCCATAAGAAGAATAAGAAGAGCGTTGATGATTGGTTTAAGTGTTTTCATGATAAGTTTTTCCTTTGTTAAATAGCTTTAGTAAATAATTTCTCTTTTTCGCGAATAAGATTATCTTTATCGAAAGCTTATTATCGTTTTTCGATAATTATATATTACACTCTTTATTTCTCCTTGTCAATACATTTTTATCGTTTTTCGATATTTTTTAACCAAAATCCATAAAAACACTAAAACCAGTTAAGAAAATCTTAACTGGTTGCACTTCTTATTTTAGTCACCTAGACTGGTCGTTCATACGTCTAGGCTTTTTCGTTTTTTAGGAAAAGGGATTCTACGTTTATGAAAAAAGGAAAAAGGGATTTTGGGAAACTGAGGAATGAAAGTCGTAGAATAGTGGAAAATTTTGCCTCTTCCTAGCTCAATACTAGTCTTGATAAACCTTAAAGTCTTGAGGATGCTTTTGGAAATTTGGATTGTAGGTTACTTTAATTTTTACTGTCATGATGATGTCCTCCATTTTAGGAATGATTTGGCTTAGCCAAAACCTTTTATTTTCAAAACCTATCTCGTTTTGATGGTTTTATTATAGGTTTCCCTAACTTAAAAAAAGCTTTTAATAAGCTTGAAGGAAACTTAAAACTCTCAGTTGTTTACTGAGAGTTGATATGTCTATAACATCGATAAGATAATGCCCAGCACCAAAGCCACCCAGACAGCATAACGAATTGTCGCATGGTAGCGATAACCTTCGATAACCTTAGGTATTTTTGTAAAGAGGTAGGCAATGTAGGCAACTATGGAAAGAAAATAACCTTTAAAATTCAAAGTGGAACCTAGAAGACTAAATTCTTCAAAGACTGGCACTAGCACCAGGACAGCCGTAAGCATGCACCAAACCGGTAGAAGCGTTTTTTCCCTTTGATGACAAAGATGAATAATGAGTTGAGCTATGAAACCAGCTACATACATAATAAATAGTACTGAACACAGTAGAGAGATCAAAAGTGAATAAAAATATAAGGTATGAAAGTCCATCTTTCCTTGTATCATCTCTACCAATCCATTAATAAACCAAATCAAGATGAAGGCGAACAAATAAAATAAGAGACCTAACATTATAAGAAACAAGGGATGTAAGATAGCAAAAAAATCGAGTTTTAACCGTCTTTTGTTCATTAGTTTCCTCCTCAATCAAACTCGCCTTGGCTTCTCAAATAAGCTCCTAGCACCTGCCATTCAGGATTCTCTCGCCAGTTCGGGTCAGAGACAATTTGACTAGCCACCCGTCTGGCTTCCTCTAAGATATTGTAGTCTTCCACAATATCGGCCACTTGAAATTCAGGAATACCTGACTGACGTGTCCCAAAGATTTCACCTGAACCACGCATTTTAAGATCCTCCTCAGCTAGAACAAAACCATCCGTAGTCTCACACATGGCCTGCATGCGTTTTTTTCCAGTCTCATTTTTAGGATTGGCCACCAAAACACAGTAGGACTGCTTATCACCCCGACCTACACGTCCTCGAAGCTGGTGAAGCTGGCTAAGTCCAAAACGATCCGCATCCATAATAACCATGACCGTCGCATTTGGCACATTGACTCCTACTTCGATAACTGTGGTTGATACTAAAATCTGAGATTTTCTGTCCTTGAAATCTTGCATAATTTGGTCTTTTTCATCATTCTTCATACGACCGTGCATCAGAGCCACCGAAGCCGACTCACCAAAGAAATCGGTGAGTTCCTGGTGAAGAGCAACGGCATTTTTCAAGTCAAGTGCCTCAGACTCTTCAATCAGAGGAGAGATAAAGTAGACTTGAGCATCTTTTTCCAACTCGCCCTTGATCCAAGTCAATACGGTGTCCAGCTGCTCATGTTTAACCCAACGGGTAATAATGGGTTTACGGCCAGCTGGCATTTGATCAATGATTGACACATCCATTTCCCCAAAAGCGGTGATAGCCAAGGTCCTAGGGATAGGGGTCGCTGTCATCATGAGAACGTCAGGATTATCTCCCTTCTCACGGAAAATACGACGTTGATTAACCCCAAAACGGTGTTGCTCATCGGTTATAACCAACCCAAGTTTATGATAAGTCACAGCATCCTGAATCAAGGAGTGAGTCCCTACAATCATCTGAGCCTCTCCAGATTCAATTTTGGAAAGAGCTACTTTCTTATCCGCTGCCTTCATCCCAGAAGTTAGGAGCACTACCTCTAGCTCAGGAAAAAGGCCTTGCAAACTCTGATAATGCTGCTCTGCTAAGATTTCCGTCGGTACCATAAGGGCAGACTGAAATCCTGCCGTGTAAGCCCCATACATGGCCAAGCTAGCGATAACTGTTTTCCCTGAACCCACATCTCCTTGTAAGAGACGGTTCATGTGAGCTCCAGATTGCATATCAGCTAGGATTTCTGCTAGACTGCGCTCCTGAGCCTGCGTCAAGGGGAAAGGCAAGTTAGCAATTTTGGCTTTGATTTTGCTTTCGTCGTAAGCGATTGCTAGACCATTAGTCTCTGATTTATTTTCAGCCTTTAACACCTGTAAGTTCATTTGAAAATAAAAGAGTTCCTCAAACTTTGTTCGGCGTAGGGCCTGCTTATATTCAGCTAAATCTTTTGGAAAATGCATGGCACGCACAGCCTCTTGACGTCCCATGAGACGATACTTGTCCATTAGCACCCGGGGGAGACTTTCCTTCAACAACTCAATAGCCCCACTTTCAAAAGCCGCCTTTATAGCCTTTATCAGCTGAGCTTGACTGACACCTTGAGCCACATGGTAAACTGGCTGCATATCGTCCTCAACTTGAGCCAAGACTTTCATACCAGTCACAGCCGACTTCTTCTGGTCCCACTTGCCAAAGATAGCCACTTCTGCCCCCATCTCAATCTTGTCCACAAGATAAGGCTGATTAAAGAAACTAATGGCAATCACAGCCTCACACTGCTTGATTTTAAAGCTCAGACGATTACGTTTAAAGCCATAATACTGCACATTGGCAGGCGTCACCACTGTTCCCGTAATAACAGCCTTCTCGCCATCCATCAGTTCAAAAATAGATTTACTCTTAAAATCCTCATATCGGAAAGGAAAATAAAGCAAGAGGTCCCCAACCGTGTGCAAATCTAATTTGGTAAATTTTTCAGCGGACTTAGGCCCAAACCCTTTCAAATCCGCAATTGGTGAATCTAGTTGAATCATATCCTCTATCATTTCTATCGTGTTCTTCTTCCCGTGAAAAAGGAAGTCTTACCAGCTATTATATCACATGAGATGAGTCTTCACGAAAAGCAAAAAATCCAGCCGAAAGCTGGATTCCTCTTTTTTACTCATAACTGCGAGGGACACGATCACTAAGTAAACAAAGAACTTCGTAGTTGATAGTACCACGTTTTTCAGCCACCTCTGTCGCAGTGATGCTTGCTCTCCCATTTTCGCCAATAAGCGTAACAGGAGTACCTAGGGGATAGACTTTAGGCAAGCGAATGGTAATTTGGTCCATAGACACGCGCCCAACAATCGGGCAAAATTGACCATCCACAATAACGTGAAAGCCTTGTAAATCTCTAGTCCAACCATCCGCATATCCGATTGGAATGGTTCCAATAACCTCGTCAGTCGTCGTTGTATAAGTGGCACCATAACCGACATCTTGACCTGCTGGTAGGGTTTTAACATGAACAAGAGCTGTTTCCAAACTTAGGGCAGGACGAATCTTATAAGGAAGATTCAAAGCACTACCACTAGGATTGAGACCATAGATAACAACACCCAAACGTACCGCATTAAAGACGGTTTCGGCATGCCAGATACTTGTTGCTGAGTTGCTTGCGTGTACCAGACGAGGACGGTCAGCCAAATTTTCCACCAAATTTGTGAAGAAGGCCAATTGACACTTGAATTTACTATCGTCCGCCTCATCAGCAGTTGCAAAATGGGTAAAAATACCTTCGACATCGGCACCAAGTGTCTTCAGACCAGCAATTAAGCTATCCGCATCCTCTTGGCTACGCACCCCAATACGGCCCATACCTGAATCGACCTTAATATGACAGGTCAAGCCTGTCAAATCAAGTCCTTGTTCCTTGGCTATTTCCAACCAATCAAGTGAAGCCACCGTTAGAGTAATATTTTCTTGAATAGCCAAGGGAACACCATCCGGCAAAACCACTCCCAAAATGAGTATTGGCTGCTCTAAGCCAGCTTGACGGAGTTCAAGCGCTTCGTCCAGATTGGACACACAAAAACCGTCTACCTGTTCAGACACCTGCTTAGCCACTGCGACTGCTCCATGACCGTATGCATTTGCCTTAACCACTGCAAAAGTCTTTACCTTTTTAGGAATATGACTAACCACTTGTTCAATATTTTCTGAAATTGCTGATAGATCAACCTTTGCCAAGGTTGGTCGATGTAAACTTGAAATCATAAGCTATCCTCTTCCAACACCTATCTTTTAATTTTCTTCTAAAATGACACTTGCCTGAACAAAATCACCACTATGGGAAATCGAGATGAAGACTTTCCCCTCAAAAGGTGACTGGGTTACCACAGGAGCTCCTTTGTCATTGTTCAAAATTTCAATATCCTTAAAACCGACCGCTCCGATTCCAGTTCCCCAGGCTTTTGAAAAAGCTTCCTTACCGGCCCAACGTCCTGCTAAATAGGACATCTGACGACTCCCAGAAAGAGACTCAAAGCGCTCCCATTCTTTCGACGTCAAAACCTTCTTTGCAAAGCGCGGATTGCGATCATAAGCCCTTTTCACAGCTGAAATTTCCTGCAAGTCTATACCATGTCCAATAATCATAGCTACTTACTATAGTCGGTCGTGAATTTCACGAATAAGACTGTCTGTCTTAGCCCAACCAAGACACGGATCTGTGATTGATTTTCCGTAAATTTCAGGCGTATCTTGACGACCATCCTCAAGATAAGATTCAATCATGAAGCCACGAACAGTATCTGCAATACGCTCATTCCACTCACGGTTAAGAAGGACTTCACGCACAATTCGAACCTGCTCAATAAAGTTTTTACCAGAGTTATCATGGTTGGTATCAACAAGAATAAATGGATTTTCCAAACCAAAATTACTGTATTTATCCAAAGCCTTAACCAAGTCCTCATAGTGGTAATTGACAAGATTCTGACCATTTTCATTGTTAGCCCCACGCAAAATAGCATGCGCCAACGAGTTCCCATCCGTCTTGACTTCAGCTCCATTAAAAATGAAGTGCTGTTGGTTCTGCGCAGCATAGATACCATTAAACATCACATTCAAATTACCTGATGTTGGATTCTTAAAGCCAGTTGGCACGTCAATACCAGAAGCCACGAAACGGTGTTCTTGGTCTTCAACCGAACGTGCGCCAATAGCATGGTAGCTAAGCAAATCCTCAAAAAAGTCAAGGTTTGATGGGTAAAGCATCTCGTCTGCAATAGGCAAACCTGTTTCAATAATAATACGTGATTGCAGGTGACGAACAGCCTTAACTCCTGCAAGAAGGTCTACGTCACCTTCTGCATCTGGTTGGTGAATAAGACCTTTATAACCATCTCCATTAGTACGTGGTTTAGCTGTATAAACACGCATAACGATGAAAATCTTGTCTTTCACTTCTTCCTGAAGCTGAGCCAGACGATGGGCATAATCAAGAACAGCCTCTTCATTATCAGATGAACATGGCCCGATAACCAAGAGGAGACGTTTGTCCTCCCCCTTGATAATTTTTGCCAAAGCCTCATCATTAGCTTGTTTGGCTGCTAAAGCATCTCCTGTAAGGGCATGCAATTTTCTAACTTCCGCCGCATCAATAAGCGGACTATTTTGGTGAATTCCCATTTAATTCCCTCTCTTTGCGAAAAGAGAGCGAACCGTTTGGTCACCCAAACGGCTCACTCCCCACATATGGTTTCTGTTATCTTATTTTTTTGACAAAGTGTCGTGAATTTCACGAACCAATTCTTCTGTCTTAGCCCAACCAAGACATGGGTCTGTAATTGATTTACCATAAACATCTGGTGCATCTTGACGACCATCTTCAAGGTAAGATTCAATCATGAAGCCACGTGCAACTTTGTTGATTTTTTCATTCCAATCACGGTTAATCAAGGTTTGACGAACGATACGGATTTGTTCCAAGTAACGTTTACCTGAATTATCATGGTTTGTGTCAATAACGATGAACGGATTTTCAAGACCCATTTTTTCATAATGTTCAATTGTATCAAGAACATCATCATAGTAGAAGTTAGGCACGTTTTTACCATATTCGTTCGTTGAACCACGAAGGATAACGTGTGCCAATGGGTTACCTGATGTTTTCACTTCTTCACCGTTAAAGAGGAAGTCTTGTTTATTTTGTGCAGCATAAATACCGTTAAACATCACGTTAAGGTTACCTGATGTTGGATTCTTCATACCAGTTGGAACATCAATACCTGAAGCCACAAAACGGTGCTGTTGGTCTTCTACAGAACGTGCACCAACGGCAATGTAGGATACAAGATCATCTACCAATGTAAGGTTTTCTGGATAAAGCATTTCATCGGCAGTCGTAATGCCAGTTTCAGTGATAACACGGTAGTGAAGGTTACGCACAGCTTTAATTCCGTTAATAAGGTTTGGTTTTCCTTCAGCATCAGGTTGGTGCACAAGCCCTTTATAACCATCACCATTTGTACGAGGTTTAGCTGTATAAACACGCATCACCATAAAGACCTTGTCTTTAACTTCTTCTTGAAGTTTAGCCAAACGGTGAGCATAATCAAGAACAGCTTCTTCATTATCAGATGAACATGGACCGATAACCACTAGCGTACGATCATCTTCACCCTTAATGATTGCTTCAAGTTCTTTATCACGTGCTTGTTTCTTGGCAAGAGCTTCACCTGTCAATGTAGTTGATTCTTTAACTGCATCAAAATCAATTTTTTTACTTACTGCTTTAAAAACCATAATAATTACCTACTTCTTTTTTCCTAAAATTGCTTACGACCGTGACAATTTTTAAATTTCTTACCTGAACCACATGGACAGAAATCATTACGACCAACTTTACTAAAGTCAATATCCTGACCATTCGCATCTGTCTGTTGTGCTTGGATATTACCTGTTGCTGTTGTTGAGACACGTTCATTCACATTTTCACGAGATTGTTCGTGGATTTGTGCTTTCATCATGGTACGTGTCACATCATATTCAATCGCTCCAACCATGTCTTGGAACATCTTGAACCCTTCAGATTGATACTCAACAATTGGATTGTTTTGCGCATAACCACGCAAACCAACAGCGTTACGTAATTGGTCAAGGGCATCAATGTGATCTGTCCACTTGTTATCAACAACCATCAAAATCAAAACTTTTTGGAATTCACGGATAGCTTCCTCTGAACGTAATTTCTTGATTTGGCGATCATAAACATCATCTGCTAATTCATTCAAGTAAACTTTAATAGCTTCATAATTAACACTACGTTTAGTGACTTCACCCACTTCTTTCAAGTCTTTAAGTGAGATGGCATTTTCAGGAACCAAGGCCTGACGGGCAAACGTCAAGATTGCCCTAAGAGCTTCATCTTGATCATTGCGACTGTGACCTTCAACCGTACGATTAATTGTACGCTTAATCATAGCCTTAATTTCAGGTTCAAGATCACGCTCTGCTGTGATAACATCATAACGCTCAGCGTAAATGATTTCACGTTGCTCACGCATAACGTCATCGTATTGAAGGACTTGTTTACGTGTATCGTAGTTATTCCCTTCAACACGTTTTTGAGCTGATTCCACTTGACGAGTCAACATACGTGATTTGATGACAATATCTTCATCATCAGCATTAAAGCGTTCCAAGACATGTTTGACACGATCAGAGCCAAAACGACGCATCAATTCATCTTCAAGTGAGAGGTAGAATTGAGATTCACCTGGGTCCCCTTGACGTCCTGCACGACCACGCAACTGGTTATCAATACGGCGGCTTTCGTGACGCTCTGTACCAATGACACAAAGTCCACCAAGATCCAGAACACCTTCACCAAGTTTGATATCGGTACCACGACCAGCCATGTTGGTCGCAATCGTAACCGCACCACGTTGACCTGCATTCATGATGATATGGGCTTCTTTTTCGTGGTTCTTGGCATTAAGCACTTCGTGAGGAATACCTGCTTCAACCAGCATCTTAGAAATCAAGTCAGACGTTTCAACGGCAACGGTACCAACAAGAACTGGTTGACCCTTTTCATAACGACGTTTGACATCTTGCACTACCGCACGGAATTTGGCATCCAAGGTTGGGTAAAGAAGATCATCATGGTCAATACGTTGAATTGGACGGTTGGTTGGAATCGGAATGATTCGCATGTTATAGATTTCACGGAACTCATCTTCCTCAGTCTTACCTGTACCAGTCATACCTGACAATTTCTTGTACATACGGAACATATTTTGGTAAGTGATTGAGGCAGATGTCTTGGTTTCCTCTTGAACTGGTACGCCTTCTTTAGCTTCAATAGCTTGGTGAAGTCCATCAGAGAAACGACGACCTTCCATGGTACGACCAGTAAATTGGTCAACGATAAGGATTTCTTGCTCCGGACTTACCACATAGTCAATATCATGCAACATGATATAGTTGGCACGAAGGGCATTATCAATATAGTGAGTCAAGGCTACATGGTCAATATCGTACAAGTTATCCAAGTTGAAGAATTCTTCGGCCTTATCAATACCAGAGTCATTCAAACCAATGGTTTTGGTTGGAACATCAATGGCATAATCATCTTCAGTCAATGTCTTAACAAAAGCATCTGAACGATGATACAACTGGTTAGTCTCTGAACTTACAGGACCTGATACAATCAATGGTGTACGAGCTTCATCAATAAGAACCGAGTCAACCTCATCGACCAAGGCATAGTTCAAAGGACGTTGTACCATGTTTTCCTTACGAACAACCATGTTATCACGGAGGTAGTCGAAACCGACCTCTGAGTTGGTTGAGTAAGTGATATCACAGTTATAGGCTTCACGCTTTTCAGCTGGTGATTTGGCAGAAAGGTTAATCCCTACTGACAAGCCAAGCCAACTATAAAGCTCACCCATTTCAGTTGCGTCACGCTCTGAAAGGTATTCGTTAACAGTAATAACGTGTACACCTTCACCTGAAATAGCGTTAAGGTAAACAGGCATTGTCGCCGTCAAGGTTTTCCCTTCCCCTGTACGCATCTCTGGTACGTCACCATGGTGAAGAACAATACCACCCATGATTTGCACACGGTATGGGAAAAGTCCAAGGACACGTTTTGCCCCTTCACGAACAACCGCAAATGCCTCTGGCAAGAGTTGGTCTAGGCTTTCTCCGTTTTGATATCGTTTTTTAAATTCATCTGTTTTTGCCTTAAGTTCTTCATCTGAAAGGGCTGCCATTGCATCTGCATAGCCCTCAACTTTCTTGGCAGTTTTTTCTAGTTTCTTAATTTCGCCTTTATCATTTTCAATGATTTTGCGTAATATATTTGCCATCTTATTTCCTTTCGACAGTCTTTATCTCCATATTTTACCACAAAAACACCCTTTAAACAAGAAATCACACAAGGATTGACAAAAGAAAAAAGCCCTAGTTTAAAGCCTTTCACAACAGATTGACAAATAAACTAAAACTTTTTTATTAGATTCACTGAAAATAACGACAATATCACTTTAGAATTTTTCCTCAGATAGTTCTTGCTTCTCTAGGATTTTCTGAAAATCCTGCAAGAGCTTATCAAAGGCTTGATCAAAGAAAGCTCGGTCAGAACTGCTATAAGCCGTCATAAGCATTGGACTAGCTTCAAAATCCACATAAAATTGATAGTCCAAAGCCCCATTTTCCCAGTGAAATTTAAGGCTGGGAGAGGCCGTCTTTTCACCACACATGCCTGGAACCGCTCGTTGCAAACCATAAATGTGGTCGCCATAATCTTTCAAACGGTAATAAGCCCCTTCAAAATAATAGGTCTCTCCAACTTCGATGCCTTTAAAAAGGTCTGCTAAAACTTGTTCTCTACTCATATTTAAGCCTCGTCAGGTTGATTGACAGCACCCTCCATTTGACCATCAATTCTCTAACCTGCAACATCATTATTAACCGATATAATCACTTAAAATATCATATACCACGGCCGTCTTCAGACGACCCTACCTAGATTTTCTAAACCTGGGCAAGTGTCAAACCACCGACCTTATAAATCTTCCTGAATAGCGCAAAACGCCTTAAGAATATCTCTTAAAGCGATTTGACAATTCTTACTTGTTTGCTTGTTTATCTGCCACATCTTTGGCAAGGGCAAAGTTACCAAGTGTCGCAGAACCATTACCTGAAACAGCAGGTGTCACAATATACTCAGTCACATCTGGTACTGGAAGGTAACCATTTAAAAGAACTGTGAATTTTTCACGAACACGACGAAGCATATGCTCTTGACCCATTACTCCACCACCAAAGACGATAACTTCAGGACGATAGAGAACAGTTGCTTGAACAGCAGCTTGAGCAATATAGTAAGCTTGAATATCCCACACTTCAGAATTTTGCTCAATCAACTCTCCACGAATACCTGTACGAGCTTCAAGCGATGGACCAGCAGCCAATCCTTCCAAACAACCACGGTGGAAAGGACAAGTTCCGTTAAATTCATTAGTAACATCATTAGGGTGAAGAGGCACATAAACGTGACCTGCTTCCGTGTGACCTACACCACCAATGAATTCACCATTTTGAATGGCACCAGCACCGATACCAGTTCCGATAGTGTAATAAACAAGACTCTTAACACCTTTACGAACAAGTGTCTCACCATAGGCAGATGAGTTAACATCCGTCGTAAAATAGAAAGGAATATTAAACTCTTTTGCAATCAAACCAAGAAGGTCAACGTTTGACCAGTGTGGTTTTGGCGTTGAGGTAACATAACCGTATGTTTCTGAGTTAGGATCAACATCAATGGGACCGAATGAACCAATGGCGATTCCAGCTAATTGGTCTTCATAACGTTTGAAGAAGGCAACGGTACGATCGATTGTTTCGTATGGTGTAGTGGTTGGGAATTGAGTCTTTTCAACGACTTGGAAATTTTCATCACCAACAGCACAAACGAATTTTGTACCACCAGCTTCCAAGCTTCCGTAAAGTTTAGCCATATGCAAGCTATCTCCTTTTGTGATCTATAAATTACTATCTTAATTATAAAGAAAAGTGGCGCAAAAGACAATCTATATTCCGTTCGATTCACCAGTCTTAGACACCCGAACTTATCTCTTTTCTTTATCTGATATTTAACTAAAAAAGCCGAAATAGCTTCGACTTTTCTAGATTATTATTTAACTGCGATGAAGTCTGCACCTTCAGCAACTGATCCAGTTGCTACTGATGAAACATCTTCGAAGTCTGCAGTATTTGTAACGATTACCATAGTTGTATCGTCAAGTCCTGCACCTGTGATAACTGAGCTATCGAAGGTAGCCAAGACATCACCTTTTTTAACACGTTGATTGGCTTTAACTTTAGCATCAAACCCTTTACCATCAAGTGAGACAGTGTCAATACCGACGTGGATAAGCACTTCAGCACCTTTATCAGATTTAAGACCATAAGCATGACCTGTTGGGAAGGCGATTTGCACTTCACCATCAAATGGTGCAACCACTTGGTTACCTGAAGGTTTGATAGCCGCACCTTTACCCATAGCTCCTGATGAGAATACTGGGTCATTAACATTTTCCAAAGCTACAACTTCACCTTTAAGTGGAGCAGCGATTGTTTCAGCTTGCAATTCAACTGGAGCTGAACCTGCTGAAGCGATATCTTCAGCTACAACTTCTTCAAGAGCTTCAACTTCCTCTTCTTTGTATCCAAAGAGCCATGTAAGTGTGAAACCAAGAGCAAGGGTAACAAGTACCATAATCACATACTTAAGCACTTGACCGTTAAGGTAAAGAAGAGTACCAGGAACGATTGTTACACCAAATCCTGTACCAGCAAGGTTAAGGATTGAAGCCAACCAACCACCTGCAGCACCAGCGATAAGACCCATGATAAATGGTTTACCGAAACGAAGGTTAACCCCGAAGATAGCTGGTTCAGTGATACCAAGTACCGCTGAAAGAGTTGCAGGGAAAGCAAGAGCTTTCAACTTAGAGTCTTTAGTTTTAACACCAACTGCAAGTGTTGCACCAGCTTGGGCAGTCATCGCAGCTGTGATGATAGCGTTAAGTGGGTCTTTACCTGTATTAGAAATAAGGTTAGCTTCAAGTAAGTTGAAGACGTGGTGAACCCCTGTAACGACGATAACTTGGTGAATACCACCGAGAACAAGACCTGCAAGACCAAATGGCAAGTTAAGAATCCACTCTGTACCAGCAAGTACGTAACTCTCAACTGTGTGGAAGACAGGACCAATGATAAAGAGGGCCAAGGCTGACATTACAGCAAAGACAACAAGTGGACGCAAGAGAAGGTCAAGAACATCTGGAACCCATTTACGAACCCATTGTTCAAACTTAGCACCAATCAAACCTACGAAGAAGGCTGGAAGGACTGAGTTTTGGTAACCAACTACTGGAATAAAGTCAAAGAAGTAAATTGGTTTTGCAGCACCTGATGCAACATCCCAAGCATTTGGAAGAGCGTTGTTAACCATCATCAAACCAAGAACCAAACCAAGAAGTGGTGAGCCACCAAATACGTTAAAAGCTGACCAACAAATCAAGGCTGGGAAGAAGGCGAAGGCTGTATCTGTCAATACAACTGTGTAAGTGTAGAAATCAGTAGCAGCGAAGGCTTTAGAAGTCGTACCGAACAATCCAAGAACTGTATCGTTATTGATGGCTCCACGGATACCCATGAAAAGACCAGTCGCTACAATAGCTGGAAGCAATGGAACGAAAACGTCACCGAATGAACGGATAGCACGTTGGAACCAGTTCCCTTGTTTAGCAGCTTCTGCTTTTTGTTCGTCTTTAGATGCTGTTGGAAGACCTTGAGCAACGACTTCGTCGTAAATCTTGTTAACAGTACCTGTACCAAAGATCATTTGGTATTGACCTGAGTTAAAGAAAGCACCTTGAACTTTTTCGATGTTCTCAGCTTTTTCTTTGTTGATTTTGTTTTCATCTTTAACCATCACACGTAAACGAGTTGCACAGTGAGCAACACTGTTAACATTTTCACGTCCACCTAGGGCATCAATGACTTCTTTTGCAATTTGTTTGTTATCCATTTGCAAAATTCTCCTTAATAAAATTTGTTTTTGAAAGCGTTTCGCTGTTCTTTACGATATTTATTTTATCATGTTTTTGTCATATGTCAACCGTTTAACATATTTTTTTATTTTTTTGTGGTAAATCATTGATTTTTCTATGTAAAACGTTTACTATATTACTAACAAATAGATTAGGAGATCACTTTATATGAATCTACCAACACAAGTTCGTTACCGTCCATATGAAGATTGGACAAATGAAGAGAAAAAACATATTAAAGAAAATGTTGCCAAATCACCTTGGCGTGCCAGTTATCATATTGAACCAAAAACAGGGCTTCTTAATGACCCAAATGGTTTTTCTTACTTTAATGGTAAGTTCCAACTTTTCTACCAAAGTTGGCCATTTGGAGCAGCTCACGGTTTGAAACAATGGGTTCATACTGAATCAGAAGACTTGGTACATTTCACAGAAACTGGTGTCAAACTCTTGCCAGACCATGAAAATGATAGCCACGGTGCCTACTCGGGTTCTGCTTATCAAATCGGTGATAAACTCTTTATCTTCTATACTGGGAACGTTCGTGATGACAATTGGGTTCGTGACCCTCGCCAAGTCGGTGCTTGGATGGATAAAGACGGCAACATCGAAAAATTCGATAAAGTTCTTATCAAACAACCCGCTGATGCCACTGAACACTTCCGTGACCCTCAAATCTTCGATTACAAGGGTCAATTCTACGCTATCGTAGGAGCCCAAAACCACGATAAACAAGGCTTCATTAAACTTTACAAGGCAGTTGATAATGACGTTGAAAATTGGGTTGAAGTTGGCGACCTCAACTTTGGTGGTACTGGCTCAGAATACATGATTGAGTGTCCTAACCTCGTCTTTGTAGATGGCAAACCTGTTCTTCTCTATAGTCCTCAAGGTCTTGATAAAGTTGAACTTGACTACGGTAATATCTACCCTAACACTTATAAGATTTTCCAAGATTTCGATCCTGAGAAACCTGCCCTTGTTGATGGTACGCCAATTATCAACTTAGACTACGGGTTCGAAGCCTATGCTACTCAAGGATTTAACACTCCAGATGGTCGTGCCCTTATTGTTAGCTGGATTGGTCTTCCAGACGTGGACTACCCAACTGACAAATACGACTACCAAGGTGCTATGAGCTTGGTTAAAGAGTTGTCTATTAAAGATGGCAAACTTTACCAATACCCAGTAGAAGCTATTACAAGCTTACGTGCTAACCAAGAAGATTTCGCTGAAAAAACAGCTACAACTAACACTTATGAGCTTGAACTTAACTTCCAAGCTAATAGTCAAACCGAGCTTGTTCTTTTCGCAGACCAAGAAGGAAATGGCTTGTCACTTACCGTTGATACTGAAAACGGAAAAGTTATTCTTGACCGTTCTAAAGCTGGTGAACAGTATGCTACAGACTTTGGCACAAGCCGTGAATGTACTCTTGAGGCCGGTCAAGCTGCTACAGCTAACATCTTTGTAGATAATTCAATCATTGAAATCTTCTTTAACAAAGGTGAAAAGGTCTTCACCAGCCGTGTCTTCCCAAGTGCAGAACAAACTGGTATCAAAGTGGTATCAGGAAAGGTTTCTGGTCACTACTTCGATTTAAAATACTAAGGTGATTTATGGTCGCAAAGCTTACTGACGTTGCCGAACTTGCTGGTGTAAGCCCAACCACAGTTTCCCGCGTCATAAACAAAAAGGGCTACCTCTCACAAAAGACCATTGACAAGGTTCACGCTGCTATGCACGAGCTAAACTATAAACCTAACAACCTGGCTCGAGGTCTTCAAGGAAAATCGGCCAAACTCGTTGGCTTGATTTTTCCAAATATTTCCAACATTTTTTACGCTGAGCTTATCGAACGCCTTGAGGACGAACTCTTTAAACAAGGTTACAAAACAATCATCTGTAACAGTGAGCATGATCCTAACAAGGAAAAAGACTATTTGGAGATGCTTGCCGCCAACCAATGTGATGGCATCATCTCGTCCAGTCACAATCTTGGTATCGAAGATTATGAGAAGGTTGAAGCTCCTATTGTCGCCTTCGACCGTAATCTGGCTCCAAAGATCCCCATTATCTCATCCGATAACTTTGAAGGGGGAAAATTAGCCGCAAGAGCTCTGCTAAAGGCTGGCTGTCAGCGTATTGTCATGATTACAGGCTATGATAATTCTGACTCTCCAACGGGACTTCGACAGCTTGGTTTTAATTATGAATTGGACAAACAAGGTATTATCTGTCCTGTTCCAAATGATTTGTCACTCATGCGTCGCGAGATGGAAATCAAATCGATTATTTCTCGTGAACATCCAGATGGCATCTTTGTTTCTGATGATTTAACAGCTATCTTAGTTATGAAGGTGGCGAAGCATCTAGGACTTTCTATTCCAGATGATTTAAAAATCATTGGTTATGACGGTACTGCCTTTATCCGTCACTTCCACTCAGAACTAGCCACTATCCAGCAACCCTTGGAAGAAATCGCCAAGTTGTGTGTGGAAATTCTCCTAAAGAAAATTAAAGGCGAACCCGTTAATCGTGATTATGTACTACCAGTAAACCTCATTTCTGGTGGTAGTATATAAAGAAAAAATCGCAAGAAATCTCCACTTGCGATTTTTTTCTTGTCTAATTTGTAGAAAAAAGAAGTTGAAACAGTGCTTCAACTTCCTTGTCTTAGGCTTCATCTGTCACAAACTGACTAAGCACACCGTTAATGAACTTAGCAGATGTTTCATCAGAATATTTTTTGGCAATTTCAATAATTTCATTAATAGCCACACGTCCTGGTGTTTCTTCAAAAGACGTGATTTCATAGAGTCCCAAACGAAGAAGGGTACGGTCAGTCACAATCAGACGTGAGAGACTCCAACCTTCTTTCAATTTTGCTTCAATCTGACTGTCAAGTTGAGCCAAATCTCCTCTAACACCAGTAACCAAGTTAAGAAGAAAAGCTGGTACATCAACTTCAGTTTCTTCCCCAATTGGTTTGTCAAAGGTATAAGCAAAATGCGCTTGTTCTAGGACTTCACCACCAAATTCCAGAGCAAAGAGCGTTTGAAAAGCACGCTCACGAAGGTCACGACGTGAATCTTTAAAGATATTAGTCATTCAAAAAATCCTCGTTAAACAATTCAGCCAAGTCTGGTTTTTGTGATTTCTCAGTGACAATAGACTCAACGTGGACGTTAACATCTGAAATTGCCACTTCGGCCATATCATAGACAGCAGCTTTGACTGCTTTTTGAATCTCAATCGAAACCGCAGGAACATTAACGCCATACTGAAGAGAAACGTAGATATCAGCGTTTACTGTACCATCTTCCTCCGTTTGGAGGTAAACACCACGGCCCAAGCTTGTTTTGCTAAGGCTGTCAGTGACATTTTTGTTTTGAAGGGCGTAAACACCTTCCACTTTAGTTGCAGCGATACCTGTAATCACTTCAAGCACACGAGGGGCAATAACGATTTCACCGATATTTTCTGTAGTCATCCCATGTTTCCTTTCCGTTAGTTTGGAAAATAAAGCCTTCAATCCAGTGATTTGAAAGACTTAGTTAGGCTTAGGCACGTGATACGTAAGTACCTTCAGCTGTGTTGATAACCAATTTTTGACCAGCTTCGATAAAGTCTGGAACGTTAACCACAAGACCAGTTTCAAGTGTTGCAGGTTTACCTGAACCTGTAACTGTCGCACCTTTGATTGAAGGTTGTGTTTCAGTAACAGTCAATTCAACAGTTGTTGGTACTTGAACACCGATAACTTCTGTTCCGTAGAATTGAATTTTGACATCTGAGTTTTCAAGGACGTATTTCAATTCTTCTTGAACGTTAGCTACTGGAATTTCATATTGGTCATATGTTTCAGTATTCATGAAGTATGCAGTATCATCCATTTGGTACAAGTATTGTGCTGGTACTGTTTCGATGATTGCTTGTTCAAATTTTTCTTCTGGACGGTAGCTAGTGTCAAATGTTGACCCAGAACGCACATCACGCAATTTCATACGCATGATAGTATTACCTTTACCAGGTTTGTGGTGGCTAGCTTCAAGAACTTTGATCAATTTGCCATCATTAGTTACGAAAGTCATACCCGCACGGAGTTTACTTGCTTCAATCATTATTAAATACCTCTTTGTAAAAATTATTATCAGTTTATTCTACCATAAATGACAGTAGGGCTCAAATGTTTTATAGAATCAGGCCCTAGCCCTAAGCTCTTTACAAAGAAAAGAACTAGTCATCCATTCCCAAACGAACCTCTGGAACATCATGTTGGACATAAGAAACACCCTTTTGCTGCATCAGTTCCATAGCAAAGCCATGAGGACGATAGTTGGCCTTATAAGTAATCTTAACGATACCAGCCTGCAAGAGAGCTTTAGTACAGTTAATACAAGGAAAATGCGTCACATAAATCTCTGTATTTTTAGTTGAAATACCTTCTTTAGCGCACTGAATGAGGGCATTCATCTCTGCGTGAACCGTTCTGATACAGTGGCCATCTTCCATATAGTGACCTACTTCGTTACAGTTATCAGTCTCAGAAACCCCACCGTTATAACCAGTAGCAATAATACGATTATCCTTGACCAAAACAGCCCCAACATAAGCACGATCACAGGTAGAACGTTTAGAAATTAGCTCAGCATTAGCCATAAAATAGTCTTGCCAAGAAAGACGGTTTGGCATAAATCTTTCCTCCAAATCTTAGAGCACAATCAATTCCTTAGGTGCAAGTGTAATCAACTCACAACCATTCTCAGTGATAATAATGTCATCTTCAATACGAACACCATATTTATCAGCCAAATAGACACCTGGTTCATCCGTCAAGACCATACCAGCCTCAATGGTCTCATCAGAATTCCCAAAGTAAGGAATTTCGTGAATGTCAAGGCCAATACCGTGTCCGATACCATGTGTAAAGTGGGCACCATAGCCCGCTTCAACAATAACGTCACGCGCAACCTTATCATAGTCACGACGTGTCATACCAGCCTTAGCAGCATCAATCAAAGCCTGATTAGAACGCAAAACAACATCGTAAATCTCACGCTCCTTATCAGTCGTGTCTCCAATATGGATGGTACGAGTCATGTCACTAACATAGTGATTGTAGTAACAACCAAAATCCATCGTCAAGGTCTCACCTGACTGGATAACCTTTTCTGAAGCTACACCGTGAGGCATGGCTGAACGGTAGCCTGAGGCAATGATAGACTCAAAAGAAGTCCCAGAAGCCCCATACTCACGCATACGGAAATCAAGGAAGTTAGCCACTTGGAGTTCTGTTGTTTGACCCGGCTTAATAAAGTCAAGGACATCTGTGAAAGCACGGTCTGAAATAGAACAAGCTTTACGGATAGTCGCCAATTCTTTGTCATCCTTAATCATACGTAACTCTTCCATAAAGTTATTTTGTGGTGACAAAGTGTAACCTTCAAAAATAGCTTGGAGACCTTGATAATAAGCGAATGACACCTGGTTATCAAAACCGATTGTTTCAAGTTTATCAACCTCAATCAGTTTAACAATGTCTTTAAGAGGGTCTTTACTTTCGATAATATCAAAACCATGCACAGATTGTTTAGCAATAAGCGTATAACGTGAATCTGTTAAAAAGAGACGACGATTTTTCGTAATGAAAACAGTCGCATTTGTCCCCCAGAAATTCGTCAAATAGTAAATATTATTTTGTCCTGTCACAAGCAAGGCATCAAGCCCTGATTGAGCAAGTTTCGCATCAAATCGTTCAAGTCTATGTTGCATCTGAATGACTCCTTAGGTATTTTAGATTAATTATACCAAATTTTCAGATTCTAAAGGATGAAATCGACAGTTTAGCCTGTTTTTTTGATTGTATAAAGAAAAAGCCAGATAAAACTCTGACTTTATAAGCATTACACATAGGCTCGCTTTTTGTAAATAGCTGGCGTCAAAAGGAGCAAAGACAGGGTCCAAGCAAACAAAACAAAGGCTTCACTAAGATTAAAGAACTGTTGACCGCTAGTAAAGACTGCTCTCATAAAACTAAACGGCACGTAAGTCATCAACTTAGCCATGGTAGCCCCTAAACTAGCCAAATAGAGTGTAAAGAAGGTCATTCCTGTTACCCCAAAATAGACTGTTACAAAGGCTGTCAAGGTATTCTTTAAAAGTAAGATAATCAAAGTTGAAACCATATAAACAAAAGCTCCATAAGCTAGGAAATCAACATAGATTTTTCTGATATACTCCCATAAAGGAAAATCGACATGCTGCACAGAGTACTTGTAAAAAATCAACTCTAAAACCAAGATAGTAGCTGCAACTATGGATAAGATAAGGAAGCTCAGAAGCTTTCTGAGAATCACCTCTAGACCAGATAAGTCACTCACCCGAATCATATTAATCGTTCGATTCTGAAATTCTCTTCCCAAACTGGATACAGCTAAGTAAGCAAAGACGATATCCACTATAAAAGAATAACTAGCTATAATCGCAGATGGACCAAGATAAGACCCCCTATAGCCATCACATAAGATAACAATCGCACCAATCAGCCCTGGCAATACAAGACAAATAAAGGCACTCTTTGTCACGCATTCTTGCTTTAAAAATACCGTTCTCAATTTAGTTGCCATTAAAAAGTACCTCACTCAATCCTGCTTTTTCATATGTGAAAGGAATCCCCTCTTGTCCCAAAACCTGTTTAATCTTTTCTATTCCTTTAACCAGAATGTCATGCTTTTGACGTTCAAAAGCAAGGTCATTTAGTTTTAGTAAGGTCATCAAAGACTTCATGCTCAAATCCTCAGTGTAAATTTTATATTTGGCATTTGCATCATCGTCCAAACAAGTCAATTTGTGATTCTTCAACAAATAGTTTTTTGTACAAACCTGTTCTAGATTGGATAGGATGTGGCTAGAAATGATAAAAGTTAGACCATGATTTTTAGCTAACCTTTCAATCAAGGCCAGAAGACTATTGATACCATTAGGGTCCAGACCGTTAGTAGGTTCATCAAGAAGGATAAATTCGTCTGATGCAATTAAAGCGATAAACAAACCTACACGTTGCTTCATCCCCAAGGACAGCTTTGAAGCCTTACGCTTGAGATAGGTTGCTACCTCCAAATCTTCTTTATAGCAATCAATCAATGAATAATCTTTATGATAAAGTCTGCAATAAAACTTAAGGTTAGCTTCAACCGTCATGTTGGGATATAAGGCTGGAGCTTCAATCAAGGCACCCACAGTTTGGGTTTTTAAGTCAATAGTTCCATTAGTCCTCTCTAAGATACCCGAAATTAATTTCATTAAGGTCGTCTTTCCTGCACCATTATTGCCAATCAGCCCAGCAATATCCCCCTTTTCCAAGGTTAACGAGATATCATCCAAGACAGGTTGCTTCCCAAAACTATAGTTTAACCCTATCACCTCTAGTACTGTCATGTATTTACCTTTCTTTGTTTAAATATATTTCTAATATAAATCTTTAACATCCAAGTGAATAGTTCACTTGGACGATGAAAACTTATAACGCTTATTCTTTTTGACTCTCATGAAAATAAGAGTTATTTAATAACCTGCTATCTTATTTTTCTCAGTTTTAAAATCTCAACTGCAATATAACTTACTTGTCCAACTCCATAACCAATGTCATATGCTACATTTCCTCCAACAATTTCAGAAAGCTTATCAATAGACAAACAATCAAATCTATTCATTGTCATTACATCCATATAAAATTCCCCTTAACCTCTAAATCCATCTACAAATCCACGACCAAAATCATAAACCGTGTGAGTAACTACTCCGACTCCATATCCCACAGATGAGTAAATACTTCCACCAACTACAATTGCTAAATCGTTAATATCAATTTTTTGAAATGTATTTTTCATGTTTTCTCCTATTCTTTATTTAATTGACTTCGACTACCTACCACGCTTGACGAAAACCTTTTACAAATTCATTAATAACGTACTTGCCATATTTTACCGGATTAAAACCACCGGTAATTTGCTCCAAGTCGGCATCGGATAACACCTTAAATAATTGTTTTTCCTCTAACATTGCAAAACTCCTTTCTAATTTAAACCATAAAGTTAGCTCTTTCATCAAGGCCTTTACAACCTTGCTTAAGCTATGAATTCATTATATAAGCGAATCCAAAGAAAAAATAGTGACATAAATGTCACCATCCCACTAGAATAATGCAAGACACAAAAAAAACTGAGCCAATGAGCTCAGTCTAAGCTTATAGAGGTGTCTAGCGAAAATCATCTTTCTTTGTCCTTACTAGCTAGTCTCAGTGCAAACAAAGAGACAGCCAATGAAAGAGTTGCCCAGACAAGGCTATGGTCAATAAAAGCGATGCCTTCCGTAAAACTTAAAGTAGCGTTCATCATTACAATAAATAGCCATACAATCACAATAACAAGGGTCAACCCATTAATAAGATTTGCTTTTTGTTTATCCATATTTTTCTTCTCCATATCTGGTCCTTTCAAAGCTGGTCATTCTAACCCCTGATAACTCTAAAAACAGCTGTTCTTGAGCAATTTTTTAGATAAGATTTGAGGCCGAAAGATACGGCTACTCTCTTAATTTTCTAACCTTTAGTAGTTAGCTTTACAGGGCTTGCCTCTATTATAGAACCTCCTGTCTCAAAAAAATAGTGACATAAATGTCACCATAATTAGACATGAAAAGGACCAGTCGCTATAAGACTTGTCCTAAAATGTGTTTACTTTTACGGTGTCTCATAATAAGAAACAAAATCATCTCAAAAAGGAGGAAACTAACATAAATACCTATAACATAAAGTAAGGTTTCCCATTTATCCGTAGTTGATTGAAAATGACCATGATGATCCACTGTGCGAACACTGATTAAAAGACAAATATCCAAAAATAGAGCTAGAAGAATACCATTAAAGCCTATAAAAAAACGCTTTTTAACCATAGTCTGACTCCTGTATGTTTTTTCTTAACCATAGAATAGCAAGCTCAACTTAAACCAGCCTAAAGCAAAAAAAGACTCAAAGAGTCTTTTTACTTTATAACAATTTTTCTTTCAAATATTGTCCTGTGTAGCTTTCTGGAACAGCTGCCACCTCTTCTGGAGTCCCCGTAGCAACGATAGTACCTCCACCGACACCGCCTTCAGGACCCAAATCAATGATATGGTCTGCGGTCTTGATAACATCCAGATTGTGCTCAATCACGAGAACAGTGTTGCCATCATCCGCAAAACGCTCAAGCACCTTCAAGAGACGTGCAATATCATCTGTATGGAGACCCGTTGTCGGTTCATCCAGAATGTAGAAAGACTTTCCAGTAGAGCGCTTGTGCAACTCACTAGCCAACTTCATACGTTGAGCTTCACCACCTGAGAGAGTTGTTGCTGGTTGTCCCAAGGTCACATACCCAAGCCCTACATCCTTGATCGTCTGCACCTTACGAGCAATCTTAGGAATAGCCGCAAAGAAATCAACCGCATCATCAACTGTCATATCCAGAATTTCAGCAATATTTTTTCCCTTATAACGAACCTCTAAGGTCTCAGAATTATAGCGTGTGCCATGGCAAACCTCACAAGGGACATAAACATCGGGCAAGAAGTGCATCTCAATCTTGATAATACCGTCACCAGAGCAGGCTTCACAACGGCCACCCTTGACATTGAAAGAGAAACGCCCCTTCTTGTAACCACGAATCTTGGCCTCATTGGTTTGAGCAAAAAGGTCACGGATATCGTCAAAGACGCCTGTATAAGTGGCTGGATTAGAACGAGGTGTACGGCCAATTGGACTTTGGTCAATGTCAATCAAGCGCTCGATATGCTCGATGCCAGTCACAGATTTGTGTTTTCCAGGTTTCTCACTATTTCGATTCAGCTCTTGGGCAATCTTTTTCTTGAGAATACCATTAACCAAAGTCGATTTTCCTGAACCAGAGACACCTGTCACTGCGATTAATTTCCCAAGTGGGAATTTGACCGACACATTTTTAAGGTTATTTTCACTAGCACCTTTAACCTCGATAAAACGACCATTCCCTACACGGCGTTCCATCGGTACAGGAATTGATTTAGCACCTGACAGGTACTGACCAGTAATTGATTTTTTGTTTTTAGCCACTTCCTCTGGGGTTCCCGAGGCCATGATTTGTCCACCAAAGGCACCAGCACCAGGTCCCACGTCAATGAGCCAGTCAGCTTCACGCATGGTATCTTCATCGTGCTCTACCACAATCAAGGTATTGCCCAAGTCACGCATTTTCTTAAGACTTGAAATCAAGCGGTCATTATCACGCTGATGAAGCCCGATAGAAGGCTCATCCAAAACATATAGGACTCCAGAAAGGTTAGAACCAATCTGTGTCGCCAAACGGATACGTTGGCTCTCACCACCTGAGAGGGTACCAGCCATACGAGAAAGGGTCAAGTAATTAAGGCCGACATTATTTAGGAAGGTCAATCGATCCTTGATTTCCTTGATAATTGGACGGGCAATCATTCCTTCATTTTCACCCAATTCCAAGCTATCGATTTCCTCAAGATGATCTGAAATAGACAAATCAGAGATTTGACCAATATTTAAGCCATGCTCACCACCAACACGAACCGAGAGAGCCGCTTCGTTGAGACGATAGCCATGACAAGTTGGACATGACAACTCATTCATATAACCACGCATAACATTGCGAGTGAAATCACTATTGGTCTCGTGGTAACGACGATTGATATTAGTCACAACCCCTTCAAAAGGAATGTCAATATCACGCACCCCACCAAAATCATTAACATAATGGAAATGGAATTCACGATCTCCAGACCCATAAAGAATCAAATCCTGCTCTTCTTTTTTCAGGTTTTCAAATGGCGTATCCATATCCACGCCAAACTGCTCCATGGCTTGCTCAAGCATGGCTGGATAGTAGTTGGATGAAATCGGATTCCAAGGCGCCAGAGCACCTTCACGCAAGGTCTTACTAGCATCAGGAATAACCAAATCCATATCAACTTCTAGTTTATTGCCCAAACCATCACAGGTCGGACAAGAGCCAAATGGCGCATTAAATGAAAAGAGACGAGGCTCCAACTCAGGAACTGTGAAGCCACAAACCGGACAAGAATAATGCTCTGAGTAGAGCAATTCGTTATCATCCATAGTGTCCACAATCAAGTAGCCATCCGCTAATCGCAGCGCTGCTTCTACTGAATCAAAGAGTCGGCTACGGATACCATCTTTATTGACCAAACGGTCTACAACCACCTCGATGTTGTGCATCTTAGACTTAGATAATTCGGGGACTTCCGTCACATCGTATATCTCACCGTCCACACGAACACGAACATACCCATCCTTCTGCACACGTTCAAAAATGGACTTGTGTTCCCCCTTTCGGCGACGAACAATCGGCGCCAAAATCTGCATACGTGTCCGTTCAGGAAGGGCTAAAACCTCATCTACAATCTGTTCCACAGAGGATGACTGAATAGCTCCGTGTCCATTAGGACAATAGGGAACACCCACACGAGCATAAAGAAGACGAAGATAATCATTAATCTCCGTTGCTGTCCCTACAGTTGATCGAGGGTTCTTACTCGTTGTTTTCTGGTCAATGGAGATGGCAGGACTAAGCCCGTCAATCGAATCCACATCAGGTTTCTCCATATTTCCCAAAAACTGACGGGCATAAGCTGAAAGACTCTCCACATAACGGCGTTGACCCTCTGCATAAATGGTATCAAAAGCCAAAGAAGACTTACCAGACCCCGACAACCCCGTCACGACGACGAGCTTGTCACGAGGAATCTCCACATCAATATTTTTTAAATTGTGAGCTCTTGCTCCATGAATCACTAACTTATCTTGCATATTTTTCAAGAGGCCCCAGCCCTAAAGCCACTGCCACTCCTTTCTACAGACGGATGGAAACGCCATCCCGACTTTCTCTCATATTATAACAAAATTTCAATTTATCCAGCCCAAAAATGTTTCAAATGTAGTATAATGGTTGAGTATGTAAAATAGGCAAAGAACGTCGTCTCTAGGCCTCAATTGACATCACTAAAAAGCTAAGTGCTGCTGATTTATCTGACTTTTTCTGGTCCAAGGAAGGACCAGACATTTTGAGATAAACATGCCAACACTTAACGAATGACAAAGGAGGGGTTCCCATTGAAACAAATGTTCTTATCCACTGGAAAAGAATTCAAAGAAATTGAGACATTCGAGCCGGGTGCTTGGATTCATTTGGTAAACCCTTCCCAGGAAGAGGCCATGAAGGTCGCTGAACGATTTGACATTGATATCCAAGACCTCCGCGCCCCTCTGGACGTAGAAGAAACATCACGTATTGATGTCGAAGACGACTATACCTTGATTCTGGTCGACGTTCCAACCCAGGAAGAGCGTAATAACAAAAGCTACTACGTCACCATTCCCTTGGGTATCATCGTTACGGATGAAGTTGTTGTTACCACCTGTCTCGAGGACATCAGTCTCATGGATAATTTCCTCAATCACCGTGTGCGCAACTTCTACACCTTCATGAAGACACGCTTCGTCTTTCAGATTCTTTACCGCAATGCCCAACTTTACCTAACTGCCCTACGTTCTATCGACCGTCAGAGCGATAAATTGGAAGCTCAATTGGAAAATGCGACAAAGAACGAGCATCTGATTGACATGATGGAATTGGAAAAATCCATTGTCTATCTAAAAGCCTCACTTAAGATGAATGAACGAATTGTCAAAAAGCTAACAGGTAACGCCTCTAGCTTGAAAAAATACATCGAGGACGAAGACCTCTTGGAAGACACCTTGGTCGAAACCCAACAGGCCATTGAGATGGCAGGCATCTATGAAAATGTCTTGAATGCCATGGCCGAAACTTCTGCCTCTATCATCGGTAATAACCAGAACACTATCATGAAAACACTGGCTCTTATGACGATGGCTCTGGACATCCCAACCGTTATCTTCTCCGCTTACGGTATGAACTTTAAAAACAATTCTATGCCCCTAAACGATTTAGATAACGCCTTTTGGGTCATCTTCTTCATGGCAGCCCTCGGGTCATCCTGCGTTGTTATCTACTTTATCAGGAAAAAATGGTTCTAACATAGAACCTCTTCTTTTCCCTAAACTGCTAAACTAAAAAATTAATACTATTTATCGAAAGGTCATCTCATGGACATCCAAAAACTCACCAAGAAAAACCAAGAATTCATCCACATCGCAACCAATCAGCTTATCAAAGACGGTAAGTCAGACCAAGAAATCAAAGACATCCTTGGCAATGTCATTCCTGAACTCCTTGAAAATCAGAAAAAAGGAATCACAGGACGCAGTCTCCTTGGTGCTCCAACGGTCTGGGCAGCTAGTTTCTCTCCTGAAAAACATCCACAACCTAACTCAGACAAGACCAGCAAAGAAGTCCCAGAAACAGACAAAACACCTTGGAAGATGTGGCTTGATACCTCACTTTTCCTTCTCGCCATTGTTGCCATCATGAATGCAGTCTTTGGTTTTTCTGGTACGCAAACAAGCTACGGCCTCACAACTCTTCTATCCGTATCATTCATCGGTGGTCTAGCTATGTATACCCCTTACCACTATATTTACCGCCACAGTAACAAACCAAAAGAAGAACGTCCAAAATGGTGGTTCAGCATGACCATCATCACACTTTCTTTCATCGCATGGTTTGCTCTCTTCAGCCTTACGGCACTTCTTCCTAGCTATCTCAATCCAGGACTGTCACCAATTGTCGTTCTCATCATTGGTATTGTCGCGGGTGTTGCTAAATATTTCTTCAAACGTCGCTACAACGTACAAAGCACTTACGCACCTGCATCTTAAGCAGTATTTAAGCACCCTGAGGGGTGTCTTTTTGTACCAGAAATCTTGACACAGTTGGCTCTTCTATACTAAAATATTAAAGCTAACAGACAAAAGAAAGAACCCCAATAAATGCGTATCAAATTCCCCCTACTTATCTTCGCTTGTTGCCTATTACTGATGGCTTGCAGCCACAAGCATAAGACTACTCTAAAAAACTATCAAGCTTACTATAGCTTCAATAACGTAACTACTTCATCTCAGGAAAAGCAACTAGCCAAAGACTTAAGAAGCAAAGGTATTCCCGCAAAAAACTGGGATACTCTAGAACCTTATATCAGCCACTACAACCAGGAAAACACAGGCATTCAACCAGTTGTCAAAAAATGGACGCAAAGTAAAATTGGCAAGGATAAGAATCAGTTTGTCACCTCCCTAGATGAGAAAATAGTTGAAGATAATAAGTCTCACTTCACCGATGACTTAAACTACCGACAAACATCCTTTCTTCTCCTCCATAGCCTCCTGACTAGCTCAAGCGATCTTACTAAACGAGATCTCCCCCTGCAAAATGAGTACCTGAATTTAAAATCTCACCACAAGGAGTTAACTGCCAAAGACCAAGCCCTCTATAGTCTCCTATTTGGGGATAATCCTAACTACCAATCTACAGATGAACTCCTCAAAGCCTGGAAAAAAGCTGGACTCAAGTTTCCAGAAAAAGTTAAACTCCTATCAGTCTTTCAAAATAGCTCCGATGATGTTAGCAATATCTATACTGCTATAGCTTATGAGAAAGACGGTAGCGTTTATGTCTTTGAAAAACAAGATCCAACACTACCATACCGTTGGAGTCGCTTCAACACCTGGGCAGACATCAAAACACACTGGTTGTCTAACCGTTTCAAGGTCTTCAAAGATAACCTTGATATCCTCGTTAACGACCAGAAATTCGATGATTTCTTAAAAGACTCTGTCCTCATACCCAAAAACAACCAACTAGCTTTTCAAGAGTAATTGAAAAGACCAGTTGGTTTTTCTTTATTTCCATACAGCTAAGAAGGCTTAAAAATTGAATAAAATGAAACTTTTCGAGTCATAACATCTCGAAATCATGAAGTGATTACCTAAATTCAGCCATAAAAAAATGCTCTCAAGCGAGAGCATTATGTTTAGTCTTCGTTTACGAAAGGCATAAGTGCCATAACACGAGCGCGTTTAATCGCTGTTGTTACTTTACGTTGGTTTTTAGCTGAAGTTCCTGTTACACGACGTGGAAGAATTTTACCACGTTCTGAAACGAAACGGCTAAGAAGCTCAGTATCTTTGTAATCAACATATTCGATTTTGTTAGCTGCGATGTAATCAACTTTTTTACGGCGTTTGAATCCGCCACGACGTTGTTGAGCCATGTTTATTTCTCCTTTATATATTTAATTCGTTTTGTCCATCCTTAGAATGGAAGATCGTCATCTGAAATATCCATCGGATTTGAGTTTCCAAATGGACTTTCATCACGACCGAAGTTTGGTGTAGATTGTGCAGGTTGTGATCCACCAAATGAACCACCAGCTGAAGCTCCACCACCGAATGAGTTTGAATTATCAAATCCTCCAGCGTTGTATGAACCACCACTGTGACCTTCACGTGTCGCACGGCTTTCCAACATTTGGAAATTGTCAGCGACAACTTCTGTTACGTAAACACGTTGACCTTGTTGATTTTCATAGTTACGAGTCTGAATACGACCTGTAATGCCAATCAATGCGCCTTTCTTAGCCCAGTTAGCTAAATTTTCAGCTTGCTGGCGCCAGATAACACAGTTAATAAAGTCTGTTTCACGTTCACCATTAGCACCCTTGAAGTTACGGTTAACTGCAAGGCTAAAAGTTGCTACTGCAACATTACTTGGTGTATAACGAAGTTCCGCATCACGGGTCATGCGACCAACGAGTACGACATTATTAATCATAATCTACCTTCATCTACCTTCTTAAGCGTCAAGTTTAACGATCATGTGACGAAGAATGTCACCGTTGATTTTTGAAAGACGGTCAAACTCATTAAGAGCAAAATCGTTATCAGATTCAACGTTAACAACGTGGTAAAGTCCTTCACGGAAATCTTGGATTTCGTATGCAAGACGACGTTTTTCCCAATCTTTTGATTCAACAACAGTTGCACCGTTGTCAGTCAAGATAGAATCGAAACGTGCTACCAAAGCGTTTTTAGCTTCTTCTTCAATGTTTGGACGAATGATATAAAGAATTTCGTATTTAGCCATTGATATTTTCCTCCTCTTTTGGTCTAATGACTCATGGTCTTTCGCCACGAGTAAGTGAGGTGCACTCACAAGATATAATTCTACCAAAGATTAAAGGATAATGCAAGGAAAAAAAGTAAGTAGTATGTGTCCTTTTTTGGGAGAAACTAAAATCACCAAGAGAGTAGGAACACAGCCCCCTTACCTTTCTATCGTATGGCACCTCAAATAACGTTAAAAACTTCCAACAAGCGTCATAAAAAACTGAAATGAGAGCTAACAAAAAGCTCATCCTTACACGCTAGAATGAGCTTTTTAAGAATCTTCTATTGTCATCAGACTATTCCTTTTAGAATTTTTGTAAAAATATTTTTTCATAAGGAGGTGTCACTGTGTGTCACCATTTTTCAATCTAGCAATCATAGATTACCTCCATTAACTTACAAAAGAATTGTAACTAAGTCACGATTTTCTATTACATTGGTACCACTCCTTAAGCTATTTTGTGCAATAACTTGAAGAGTCTCCATTTTTATAACGTCCTAGATTCATCATCATAGCAATCACCCCTGATTCTTATCATCTGGGACCCATCTTCCTATTGACCACTCAATGAGACTTATTTATCGCCGTTCTTATAACGACTCACATCAAACATCAACATAAGCGTCACCTCGGTACTTTGTAACAAGATTTAAGTATTAAATGCTTCCGATAAATTATTCTACTCGCATGGATATCACTTCTTAAGCCATCTTGAACAATAACTTAAGTATCTCCATTTTTATATCTACTAACATTTCTCATGAGCTTTACCTCACTTTTTGACGTTATTTTCTTGAATTTAACTTACGATTTCTGGTGGTATCACTCCCTTGTAGCTATTTTATGCGACTCTCTTAATCTCCGTTCTTGTAACGCCCTACTGTCATACTGCTACACTCCTTAGAGACCAATTGTAAAGTTTTTGTTTTGCCTACTGTTTTATTAGAGAGCTCAGTCTCCATTTTTATACCTTGAAATATTGATCGTCACCATGGCTACTACCTCCTTGATGCATCCTTATCTTCTTTACAGTTTTATTATAATGTAAACGTTTACTTTTGTCAATCTTTTTACTCGAAAACGCAAGATTTTTTGAAAAAAGATTTCTTTGCTACAATAGAGACATGTTAGATTTAAAAGAATACGGCATCATTACGTGGGATGCTGAGAAGATTGCTTCCTTCCGTCGCACTCTCCTCGACTGGTACGATCGTGAAAAACGTGATTTACCTTGGCGTAGGACCAAAAATCCTTATTATATCTGGGTCAGTGAAATCATGCTACAACAAACCCAGGTACAGACTGTCATTCCTTATTACGAGCGCTTCTTAGACTGGTTTCCATCCGTTAGAGATCTGGCTGAAGCTCCAGAAGAAAAACTCCTCAAGGCCTGGGAAGGATTAGGTTACTATTCACGTGTCCGAAACATGCAAAAGGCCGCCCAGCAAATCATGGATGACTTTGATGGTCAGTTTCCAGATACATATGAAAACATTGCCAAACTCAAGGGCATCGGACCCTATACTGCTGGTGCTATTTCTAGCATCGCTTTTGGACTCCCAGAGCCCGCTGTTGATGGTAATGTTATGCGGGTTATGGCTCGTCTCTTTGAAGTCAACTACGACATCGGAGACCCAAAAAATCGTAAAATTTTCCAAGCGATTATGGACATTTTGATTGACCCTGACCGTCCAGGTGACTTTAACCAGGCGCTTATGGACCTTGGGACTGATATCGAATCAGCTAAAAATCCAAGACCCGACGAAAGCCCTATTCGCTTTTTCTGTGCAGCCTATCTCAATGGAACCTATGACAAATACCCCATCAAATTGCCAAAGAAAAAGCCTAAACCTATGCAAATTCAGGCTTTTATTATCAGAAATGCAAAGGGTGAATTTCTGCTCGAAAAAAATATCGAGGGACGTCTGCTAGGTGGTTTCTGGTCCTTCCCTATCATGGAAACCGACTTTATTGGCCAACAACTCAGTCTTTTTGAAAACGATAATTATGTCCTCGAAACCGTTTCACAAAAAGCTATTTTCGAGGAAAATTACGCCCTCAAACCAGACTGGACAGATAATGGTTTTACACCTGTAAAACATACCTTCAGCCACCAAAAATGGACCATCGAGATGGTGGAAGGTAGCGTTAAAGACGACAAACTCCCTACCGACAAAGAGCTATGCTGGGTAGCAGCTGAGGACTTCGACCAGTTCCCAATGGCCACACCACAGAAAAAAATGATTAAAACTTATGAAGACAGCAAAAAAGGATAGCATTGAGTGCTACCCTTTTTCTTATGCGTCAAGTTTAGCGTGCTTACGACCACGCAAGGCAAGGTATACTTTTGAAAGAACTACTCCCAAAAAGATATAAAACAAGTCCAAATAAGTCACATTTTTTGACATCAAAAATGCAATCATCATACGATGCTCCTTTTGATTAAGAACTCCTGTCACTGTCCTCAGTTATGCTTTTATTATAGGTAAGATAGCCAATAAAAAATAGTGACATAAATGTCACTATGGAGAAAACAAAAAAGCCGAAACGATTAAATTTCAGCTTGTGAATTTTTAGTCTACTTTGTAGAAGAAGTAACTGTCGTCAGTGGTGCCATAAAGTGACTGACCACTCCAGATTCGATCCTTATTTTTATCTGATTGATCGTCTACTTTCTCATTAGGTGATGACGTTATCTCCCCAGTCAGAGATACTCCTTTTGGTAAGAATGCTATTGCTCCTCCGCCAACTCCAACACCAGATTTCGGACCTGTACTCGATTTAAGGTAAGCATCAGTTACTTTAGAATTTTCAACATCTACTCTTGATGTATCACTTACTAAACCATTTTTATCAAAGGTCATTGTATAGCCTTTACCGTTCTTCCAAGTTCCAGCGATACTTGAAAAATCACCATTCTGAATAGCATTGATGTCCATACCGGTCTCTTTGTTAGACTTACTGTCACTACTACTTTCTCTTGTATCGTCGCTACTTGAGTCGTCAAAGTCATACCAGTCTTCAGAAGACAAATCTAGAGTCTGTTCGTTACCTAAGCCAACCTTACTGGCACCGTCAGTTGTCTCAGACATACTGAAATCAACCGATTGAAGTTGATTAAAGACGCCATCCTTGATTTCATAGGTCTCAGCCTTTGCTTCAGGCTTCATTCTATGAAATAACTGAGAATAAATAATCCCATTTTTATAAAAATGCAGTGTATTCAAGTAACCACCCTTGGCCAAGGTTCCAGCACTTATAGCAAAAACAGGCTTATCATCATTATCAAGATAATATAGCGCATGAACACTGTCAGGAGTACCAATCAAAAGCTCGGCTGAGCCATCATCGTTGATGTCTACATAGCTATATTGGACTTTTTCACCCACTCTATTGGCTTCAAAAATCGTATTAGTTGAATAAGCTTCCTCAGTTGAGAGGTTGCTTGGAACAGCTGATGTATCGCCGTTCAGAGCAATCGGGCGATAGAGATCCAAGACTGAAGCATAGAGATCATCGTAGCTCACTTCCTCGGTTTCGGACGAATCACCACTCACTTGCTCAGACTTAGCAGTACCGTCTCCTGATCCTGAACCACCCGTATGTGTTGCGTTACAAGCTGTCAGCAAGAATAAACTTGATAGAAGCGCAAATCCTGTTAATTTCTTTTTCATACTATCCTTTCATAAGAAACGACCTAATATAAACATTAGACCATTTAAATTTCTCTGGCATTATATTAACAATTCCATAGTTAATAAGTCAAGTATTTTTTGAAAAATTAATCTAAGTCTATACATCGATAATTGCTTATATAATAAAATATAGTGTTATTGATACTATTATTTAGTGATTTTATCCTCAGTTAAATTAGAAATCTGATTAAAATATCTAGATATTAGACGGACGTTTCCTTAAAATTACAAGTATCTCTATCAAAAAAAGCCAGACCTCAGTCCAGCTTTCATCTGTCTATTTCTATTTGGTCATAAAGTAGGTGATAATCACCAATACTGCTACAATACCTAGGATAACAGCCAGAAATCCTAGCATGTAACGCAAGAGAAAATAGGTAAATGGAAAATTTTCTTTCATATTTTACTTTGCCTCATACCATGTGCGGCCGTCATTCTCATCTGCAATGAGTGGGACAGCGAGTTCGACTGCAGCTTCCATGGTTTCTTTAACCAAGGCTTTCATGGCTACAAGTTCATCGTTTGGCACCTCAAGAACGATTTCATCGTGCACCTGTAGGAGCATCTTAGTTTTATAGCCACCTTCTACCAAAGCCTTATCCAAGTTAATCATAGCAATCTTGAGGATATCGGCGGCACTTCCTTGGATAGGCGAGTTGATAGCTGTACGCTCTGCGAAGTTACGGACATTAAAGTTACGAGAATTGATATCTGGTAACTCACGACGGCGGTGGAAGAGGGTTTCTACATAACCCTTATCCTTGGCCTCACGGACCACATTTTCCATATAGGCCTTAATACCTGGATAGCGCTCAAAGTAGGTGTTGATATACTCCTTAGCCTTTTTACGGCTAATACCAAGGTTGTTGGAGAGACCAAAGTCAGAAATGCCATAAACGATACCAAAGTTAACAGCCTTGGCGTTACGACGGTCGTTAGGTGTGACATCCTCTGGCTTTTCAATGCCAAAAACACGCATGGCTGTAGAGGTATGGATATCTGCTCCCTCTTTAAAGGCAGCAATCAAATGCTCATCTCCCGAAATGTGAGCAAGCACGCGCAACTCAATCTGTGAATAATCCGAGCTGAGAAGCACTGCATCCTCAGTCGATGGGACAAAAGCCTTACGGATGAGACGCCCTTGCTCCAAGCGAACGGGGATATTCTGCAAGTTTGGATCCACTGATGAGAGTCGACCTGTCTGTGTTAAATCTTGAACGTAACGGGTATGGATCTTGCCATCCTCAAGAATATAGTCCTGAAGCCCCAAGACATAGGTAGACTGAAGCTTAGTGATTTGGCGGTACTCCAAAATCTTAGCTACGATTGGAGCAATTGGTGCCAAACGTTCAAGGACATCCACAGCCGTTGAGTAACCGGTCTTGGTTTTCTTGGTGTACTCCAAAGGCAGTTCCATCTTTTCAAAGAGGATAACACCCAACTGTTTAGGCGAGTTGATATTGAACTCCTCGCCCGCCATTTCATAGATTTCTTGGGTTAATTTATCGATAACCACTTGGTTTTCCACTGCCATCTCGTTAAGGGTTTGTCCCTTAACCTTAATACCGGCGATTTCCATCTTGGCTAACACATTTGCCAGTGGTAATTCCATGTCAAAAAGAAGCTCTGATTGACTGTGTTCAGCTAGTTTTTCTAGCATGACTGGTTTAGCAACCTGCAGGACCTTGACTTTTTTAGCTAGGTGGCTGAGCAAGACTTCTTTTTCAGGAACCGCACGCTTAGCACCCTTGCCATAGACCACTTCATCTGTTTCTAACGGTAGGTCCGTATAGAGACGGGCAATGGTTGACAATTCATTGTCCTCAACGGTTGAGAGGAGATACTTGGCCAGACGGGCATCAAAATTGGCCGTCGGCAAGTCAATACCTAGGTGGCTCAATAGCACCTTACTACGCTTGAAATCGTAGATATTAACAGCTTTAGAAAGAGCTGCTTGGAAGGCTTCTGATCTGAGGAGGTCAGTATCTGTAGACGCATAAATCTGCTTGTCATTTCCCCAAGCAAAACCGATGATAGGCACAGTGTGATAATTGTCACCAAGGATTTCAAAATAGAAGAAATCGTCAGGGCTGAAGTGGTCCGCTGTTACTTGGCTAGGCTCTTCATAGGCCACATCAAAATCTTGTGGCACAGCCTCCCCACCAAGGGCATTTTTGAACTGAACAAAGCCCATTTCATCATAAAAGGCTGACAATTTTTCAAGGTCAGGTCCCGTAAAGGCCGTATCATCTAAGCAAATTTCAATTGGAGACTGGGTATCAATAGTCGCCAGGGTCTTAGAAAGAAAGGCTTGATCCTTGTCGTTGATGAGATTTTCCTTCATCTTGGACTTCTTCATCTCATTGATGTGGTCATAGATACCTTCAAGGGAACCGTGTTCCAAGAGGAGCTTAAGACCAGTCTTTTCACCAATCTTAGTAACTCCTGGAATATTATCGGACTTATCACCCATGAGGGCCTTGAGATCGATGAATTGCGTTGGAGTAATCCCCATTTTCTCCATGAGATAGTCAGGGGTGAAGGCCTCAAACTCTGCCACACCCTTTTTAGAAATCTCAACCACGGTATTGACATCAGTCAACTGAATCAAGTCCTTATCCCCAGAGACAATCGTAACTTGGTAATTCTCACTGGTATTTTCAGCCATCTTAGCCAAGGTACCGATAATATCGTCTGCCTCGTACTGGGCGAGATCATAGTAGGCGATGCCACGTGCAGCCAACATCTCACGGATATAAGGGAACTGTTCACGGAATTCCTCTGGAGTCTTGGCACGACCAGTCTTATAGTCCGCAAACATCTCTGTACGGAAAGTTGTTTTACCAGCATCAAAGGCTACCAAGACATGGGTCGGCTGGATTCGCTCAAGTAGGTTGTCCAACATGAGGTGGAAACCGTAGATGGCATTGGTATGAAGGCCGTTATTGTTACGAAAACGGCCAATTTGATTATAAAGTGCAAAAAAAGCACGAAAGGCAACGGATGAACCGTCAATTAATAGTAATTTTTTCTGATTAGTCATAGGTTTATTATAGCATAGATGGGAGAGATGGATGGTATGAGAGTATTTAAAAAGCACCTAAAATTAGTGCTCTTTAAATGTTATGTGATTGATAAATTTCTGCTTAAAATTTAGATTGTAAATGTAAACAAAAATCCGTTCGGCAATTTCTTAAAGTAACCGATACTTTGATTGATTACACTAATAATAGTTAATATAGTAAGACCATGACTGACGATTAGAACTACCTCATTATCCTTGTCATTTTTCTTTAAATCATCTAAAAAAGAGGTAATATTTTGTTGAATTATTTTCCAGCTATTAACAGATTGTCCTTTATTTACTAAATAAATATAGTTAGCAATCTCCTCTAGTTTTATACTTGAACTTGAAATTGACAAAATAGACTCAAACTTTTCTAACACTCTATCCATATCCTGACCGTCAAGTTTTCCAAAATCCCATTCTCTAAGACGATTATCAACAATAGTCTGTGATTTACAAAATAGCTGTTTCTTCAATATCTCCATTGTTTCAATCGCCCTATTTTGATCACTGGTGTAAGTACAACTAATTGATACATTTTTAGAACGTAATTTATCACCAACTAACTTGATTTCTTCTCGTCCTCTCTCAGTCAACCCTTGTAAAGATTGTCCCTGAATCTGATTTTCTCTATTTGCAGCTGTCTCGCCATGACGAACAACAATAACTTACATATAATTACTCACTAAAAACAGTTTTAGCCACTCCAATCGCATCCAAAACCTTGGGAAAACCAACATTCGGTAGCGTTTGAATAATTACTTCTGCAACATCTTTCTTTGATAGGCCTAATTTCAATAAACTTTTAATATGCATTCTTAACTGACCTTTAGAAGCCCCTATTGCAATTAGTACTGTCAAAGTTATAATTTCTCTTACTTCAAGGTTCAAACCTTCTCGCATATACACTTCTCCAAATGAGAACTCAGTAATATAACGCTCAACATCTGCAAAATCACCATTCAATAAAATTCTAGTTGCCTCAGCATCATTACCAAACAGCCTATCTATAAGAAAACTACCTTCATTTTTTGAGTCGTTAAACATTATTTCTCCCCCCACAAATTGATATCTTCATCTACAAGTCTTAAATAGTCTTCTGTAATTTCTTCTATAGAGGAAACCATATATTTAACACCTGCTTTCTGCATCAATTGTTTTTGGAAGCCCCATTCATGTGAACTTGGTACTCCAATAAATGGAATATCAAATTTTTTTGCTTCCAGTGCAACCTTAGCTACGTCATCAATGAATAAAACATCAGTAAAATCCAAATTATATTTTGAAATAATTTCTTTTAGACCAGGACGAAAATCATTAGTACAGATATACTCTTGAAAATTTGATAAAAAAACTGTAAAACTTGGGTCAATTTCTCCTTCTTCAAGCCCACCATAACATACTAAAGGTATCTCAAGGGCCTTTAACATATTTAAAAATTGGGGAACACCTGAATTGATAGTAGTATTCCTTCCATTCAGATACCGATCTCTTTCTTCAAAATATTCCTGTATCATCATTTCTAAACTACTATCTTTTTCAAAATAGCTTTTTAAAAAAATTGCAGCTTCTTGTCTATTTTGTGAGAAGGTATTTACCTCTAACTCTTGAGAATAAGTTTTATGATATTTTTTAGCCAACCTATACAATATAGGACTAAAAGTATCTTCCAACAAAACACCATCAATGTCTACAGCTATCATTTTTATATTTTTCATTTTTATCCATTCTATGCTTTATAAAGCAAATCTGATATAGTACATGATTTCAACTCTTTAACCATGGCACTTTCAGCATTTGTCAAAATTTCTTGAAAATTATTGAGATATAATTCTACATCGCTACTATTTTCAAATTGAGATAAATCAAAGCTATCATAAAAATTGAAAAGTGGCTTTTTACTTCCCTCAATAGATTGGAAAATATCAAATAAAGTTATGGTTTCAACATCTTTTTGAATAGATAAACCACCTGCTATTCCTGTTTTTGACGAAATAATACCTTCTTTTTTCAATAATGACACCAATCTCTTAACACTAGGAATAGGAATTTCCAATTTCTCTGAAATGACCTGAATTGATAAATATTTCAATTTATCTTCTTTTTGTTTGATACTTAGATATAGTACGATTTCTACCGCTTGAGAAAAGGCCGCTGAATATGACATAGTATACCTCCATTAACCTTATTGATATATTTAAATTATATCAATAAAATATCGATAAATACACTAAATCAGTTCACAGAAATAGCAACTTTCCCTTGAGCATGATTTTTAAGAATATAATCTAATGCCTCTTCAATATTTTCTAAAGTATATATTTTATCAATATATGGAATAATATAAGAATCACTCATAACTCTGATTAATTCACTTAATTCACGTTCACATCGTGAAAGTGCCACTGAGCTAATGCGAAAATCTTTTCTAATTACTTTGCTTAAAAGAAGCCAAGGGATTGTTGAAAACAATTGTTTTACATTTCCCACCACCGTATAAACTCCACCTACTTTTAAACAGTTAGCTATATCCTTAAGTTTGTAGTTACCGTTGATACCAATGATCTTGTCAAAAACTCCCACAGAAGATAATCCCTCTATTGAATTATAATCAAATACTCTATCTGCTCCATATTTATAAGCTAATGGAATATTTCTAGAACTACATATTGCAGTGATTCGACATCCTAGGGCTTTTGCCAATTGCAAAGTTAATAAACCAACCCCTCCACTAGCTCCAATAATAAGGAGACTATCATTTTGTTTGATATCACAAACTAATAAACCTGATATAGCTGCCACACCTGATAACGAAACTACTCCTGCTTCATAAAATGAAAGATATGAAGGTTTCTTCACAACTCTATCTGATTTACATACAGCATACTCTGCCCAACAACCGTATGGAAATACGCCTTCAGACATCCCCATAATGAAGTCGCCCTTTTTAAAATTGGTTACATCAACACCAACAGATTCGACAATTCCTGAAAATTCTCCCCCTAACGGATGACTTTCTCGTCCCTGAAATAGATTAATCAATCTCGCTAAGATAGTTTTTTGCGGTTTATATCTTTCATAATCATTGATATTCAAAGAAGAACATCTAATTCTCACTAAAATTTCATTACTTTTTATTTTAGGTACAGGGGTGGAACAATATTCAAGACAGTATTTTTTTGTAGAAGTCTTTAAATAGTGGACTGATTTCATTTATTTCCTTTTTTCTTAAACAAAAAACCTAGTAAGACACAAGCAAAAACTAAGATTGTAGACAGCTTATAAATTGACGTAAATACTGTTACTTTATCATAAATATGTCCCAACTCCTGTAAATGCCCATTAAAGAGAGACAAGAAAATAGCGAAAGCCAATACCAGTCCTACTTGACGAAAAACAAAGAGAACAGACTGAGATGCGTTCAATAAATTTCCTTCAAAATCACTAGCTCCCAGCACTTGAGAAGGCCCAAGTAATAGCCCATATCCCGCTCCTAAGAACAAGCAAGCCAAATAAAGATGCAACGTACTCGTAGCCGTAATTGTTCCAAAAAGAAGGTAAGAAATACCCATCAGTACAAAACCAAGCATGACAGTGAAACGTGGCCCAATCTTAGATAGAGTCATGGATGCGAGAGGTGAACAAATCGTCAGTGCAATAGATACAATCATAAGTAGCAATGACGAAGCTACCGTCGTATGTCCAAGAACTTGTGAATAATAAGTAGGGAGAACAATAAAGAGCCCTACCTGAAACACTGTTGAACAGACCATTACTAAAGAAGCTGCATTGAAATTGCGAAAACCAAATAATTCCATTGGAATCATAGGTGAGTCAATCTTTCTTTCATACAGAATGAAGAAAATAAGGGTAAGGACTGCAAGTACAAATAAACTGATAATTAGTATACTCAACCAGCCCCAAGTTCGACCTTGAATAAGGGCGAGTGTCAGTGAAAAAAGACCAACCATCGAAATGAACGAACCTATAAGATCATTTTTTTGCTTATTAACCGGTTCATTTTTCAAATCCAGTGCTGTCAGACAAATGGCAATAATGACAATAACAAATGGAATATTAATATAAAATGCCCAGCGCCAATTGAGATACTGCGTCAAGGCACCACCCAAACTAGGTCCTAATGCCCCTGCTAAACCTTGTGTCAATGCCACAGTTGCAACAATAGGAGCTCGCTCCTCCACAGAATCAGCAGTACTATAGGCAATAGCCATCCCCAAAGGTAAGATGATAGCTGCACCTATTGATTGCATAATGCGTCCTACAATTAGTAACTGAATAGAACCTGTGATTCCTGAAACCACTGACCCTATTAAAAAAGCAACACTTGCAATAACAAAAGACCTATGAACCCCATAACGACTAGCAAAGCGGCCTAGAGGAATTGCTAAAGCTGCAAACAGTAAGCTATAAATATTTAGAGCCCAGTTCATGCCAACCATTGTTGTATGAATCGAAGCCTGAATATTTGGCATGGCAACATTCATCACTGTTGTATCAATAAGTGTCAAAAAGACTCCTAGACACATTGCAAACACAATCAATTTTTTCCTATTAAACATCGTCTCTCCTCTTTGTATAAATCATTTGATAAAAGCCAGTCAAGCAAACTACATCGCCCTGAAAGACAACAAATACACAAATTCCTCTTCCTCGTCTTTTATTACCAACTACCGGTAAGACTTGAATTTGCACAGGTTCATTTCTTTTTACAATATTCTTAAACTTCTTGAATTCTTCGATAATATAGTAATCAGAATTTTCACCTAAGAAATTATTTACACAAACCATGCAAGATTGTCTACAAAGCTCTGTTAAGAAAATTGCTTCTACATGTTCTTTATTTAAACGATCAAGATGAATTTCTTCTGTGGAAACAGAATCACCCTCAAAAAAAGATAAACGTGTTTTGTTCGGAACTTTTATCATGTCAATCATTACGTTATTTTGTTTTTCCTTATGAACCTCTTCTTTAGACACCTTGACCTTTGGAAAAACGGATAAATCATCAATTCGGACAGACTCCAAGCATTCCATGAATCTAGTTTGATTCTCAACAATATTTTTAGTCGTCAAGAAATCATTTAATCTCTTTCCATTTGTCAGGTAATCTTGACCTGATACATAGTAAAAAAACAACTCAGAGAAATCATCCTGCTGCTTGCTCATTTCAAAAGAAAAAGCAGACTCAATCATTTGTTTCATTTCCAACTCCTTTCGGATTATTAGTATATATCTTTTATACTAATGTGTCAAATAAAATTTTATGTTTTGTAAAGTTATTATATGTCATTAGAATATCAACATCATTCCACCACCACTCCCCCATATCCAAATATGCTATAATAGAAGCTATGAACACAAAGATTTTAGACCAATTAGAATTTAACAAGGTCAAGGACCAGTTCACAGAATACCTGCAGACTGAACAGGCTCAGGCAGAGTTACGTGACTTGGTGCCTATGACCAATCCAGAAAGAATTCAAAATCAATTTACAGAAATTCAAGAAATGGCTGAGATTTTCGTAGAGCACCATGGCTTTGCCATTGGTAGCTTGCGAGATATTTCTGAGCCCTTGCGTCGCTTAGAGCTAGATGCTGACCTCAACATCCAGGAGCTCATTGCCATCAAGAAGGTGCTGCAAGCTTCTGCTGACCTTGGTCGCTTCTACGCTGACCTTGAAAATGTAGAGCTCATCGCCCTTAAACGTCTTTTTGATAAGATTGAAGCCTTCCCAAGTCTACAAGGCAGTCTTCAGAGCATCAATGACGGTGGTTTTATTGAGCATTTTGCTAGCCCAGAGTTGCAAAATATTCGTCGTCAACTTAAATCTTGCGATGATGCCATTCGCCAGACCTTACAAGACATTCTCAAGAAATCTGGCCACATGTTGGCTGAGAGTTTGATTGCTAGTCGTAACGGTCGTTCGGTGCTTCCTGTCAAAAACACCTACCGTAACCGTATCGCAGGGGTTGTGCATGACATCTCAAGCTCTGGAAACACAGTATATATCGAGCCACGTGCCGTTATCCAGCTTAACGAAGAAATTACACAATTACGTGCAGACGAACGCCACGAGATGGCTCGTATCCTGCATGAACTGTCTGTTCAACTGCGCCCACAAGCTGCTGCTATCGCTAACAACGCTTGGATTTTGGGCCACATGGACTTCATTCGAGGAAAATATCTCTATCTCCATGATAAAAAGGCGGTTATTCCAAAGATTAGTGACAACCAAACACTACAACTGCTTAACGTTCGTCACCCTCTCTTGGTCAATCCAGTAGCCAACGATTTGCGCTTTGATGAGGACCTCACGGCCATTGTCATCACAGGTCCCAATACTGGTGGTAAAACGGTCATGCTTAAAACGCTAGGACTAGCACAACTAATGGCTCAATCTGGTCTGCCAATTTTGGCTGATAAGGGCAGCCGTGTTGCCATTTTCCAAGAGATTTTTGCGGACATCGGAGACGAACAGTCTATCGAACAAAGTTTGTCAACTTTCTCTAGTCACATGACCCACATTGTTGAGATTCTGAATGCTGCCGACAGTAACAGTCTGGTCTTGGTCGATGAGCTTGGGGCTGGTACCGACCCTCAGGAAGGGGCTAGTCTAGCCATGGCAATCTTAGAGCACCTCCGTTTAAGTCAGATTAAGACCATGGCTACCACTCACTATCCTGAACTTAAGGCCTATGGGATTGAGACGCAACATGTGGAAAATGCCAGCATGGAGTTTGACACAGCGACTTTAAGCCCAACCTATCGTTTTATGCAAGGGGTTCCTGGTCGTTCTAATGCCTTTGAAATTGCTCGACGCCTCGGTTTAAATGAAATCATTATCAAGGAGGCAGAAAACCTCACGGATACTGATAGTGATGTCAACCGTATCATCGAGCAACTTGAAGCCCAAACTGTGGAAACACAAAAACGTCTGGAACACATCAAGGACGTTGAGCAAGAGAACCTTAAATTCAACCGTGCGGTTAAGAAACTCTATAATGAATTCTCCCATGAGTACGACAAGGAACTCGAAAAAGCTCAAAAAGAAATTCAGGATATGGTTGATACCGCTTTGGCTGAGAGCGATAGTATTCTCAAAAATCTCCACGATAAGAGTCAACTCAAACCTCATGAAGTTATCGACGCCAAAGGAAAACTCAAGAAACTTGCCCCACAAGTGGACCTCTCTAAGAATAAGGTCCTTCGTAAGGCCAAGAAAGAAAAGGCTGCGCGTGCTCCTCGTGTCGGTGATGATATCATCGTGACCGCCTATGGTCAACGTGGTACACTTACCGGTCAGGCCAAAAATGGTAACTGGGAAGCTCAAGTAGGTCTCATCAAGATGACACTCAAAGCGGATGAATTCACTCTGGTTCGTGCCCAAGCTGAAGCCCAACAACCTAAGAAAAAACAGATTAACGTGGTTAAAAAAGCCAAGAAGGCATCTGGTGGTCCTCGTGCCCGTCTAGACCTTCGTGGCAAACGTTACGAAGAAGCTATGCAAGAGCTTGATGCCTTTATTGACCAAGCCCTACTTAATAACATGAGTCAGGTGGACATCATCCACGGTATTGGTACAGGTGTCATCCGTGATGCTGTTACCAAATATCTCCGCCGTCATCGCCATGTTAAAAGTTTTGAATATGCCCCACAAAGTGCCGGTGGTTCTGGATGTACCATTGCAACTCTAGGGTAAGCAAATATTTAAGAAAGACTGAGACACTATGTCCAGTCTTTTTCATACGCTCCAAATCCAGTAACAAAAAAACCTCCCTTAATCAAGGAAGACTTCTATTTTCTATATCACACTTGTCCACAAGTGCTGGATGATTTGACTCACTGGAAAATAGTAATTAATCAAAAAACGTAATACCCAACTTGATGACAGGAGTGTTTGGATGTTGTTCATAGGCACAGTTGCAAGAATGTTACCTAACATGGTCACGGGAACAAGGCTCACCAATGAAGCCAAAACACCACCTACCACTTGGTAACGTCTCTGGTCAAGTCGCTCAATTCTCACAAAATGAAAGAAAATCCCAAGAAAACGCAAACCATAATAAGCCACACAGTAAATGGCGAAATAAGCGACACCAGCATAGTAGACACGGTCAAGTGAAAAAATATTCTGGTCTGTAAAGAAAGCTATGCTAGCATCCCTAGTCGGATTGGTATAAGGTACCCAAAGATTAATAGCCTCGCCTAGCGGTTGATAAAAATAAGCAGCCACACCCATGGCGATAATGACTGAAACCACATAATAGGCTTGCATAAAGAGACCACGACGGTAGCCAATGTAAAAATTCCAAGCTACAATGGCTAAGACAAGAAGCCCAATCATGCGTCATCCCCATTACGCTTAGCCGTTGCTTTGCCTTTTAGTTGTTCGAGTTGCTTAGCTCTTAGGATTTCCAACTCTTTTTCCATATCTTCCACTTGGATTTCACGTTCTAATTGCGTTGACAATGAATTAATAGCCATTAAAATAGCGATGGTTTCATTGTCAGCCTTTTTCATCTGCTCCTTGATAATATTATATTTTTCATGAGCAACACGCTCTACTTCTTCCATGAATAGATTATCCTTGTCAGTCGTTAGCGTCAGTTTTTTCTCTCCAAAATGAAATTTGTAACGGTTTTTACTTGCCATTTGCTTATTAACTGCCTAATTAATGGTGGTCATAGATTGTCCACCGCAGCTTCTCCTTACTTATTAGTGTAGTAGAATTCTTTCTTACCGAACAAGATTTATACACTTGCCTTGGGGCGTATTTGATACTCAAATGCCAGACATTCTTTTGCAATTTAGAAAAAAAGGCAAAAATCGGCATTCTCTTTTTAATCATTATATCCTAAATTTTAACTTTCGTAAATTTTAGACTTTGCACTTCCCCAGAAAAATCATTTTTCAAGACTTAGTCCCTGTAAAATATCTGCCAATTCTCCTTTTTTGTGCTAAAATAGATTCCATGGGCACAATCGTATTCAAAATGACAGCAAAGCAGATTTCAACACTTCAGAAAGACCTGGCAAGCTATGCGACTGCGACTAACAATCCCTATGCTAGTTTTTCAGCCAAGGTTGATGGTACAAGTGTTATTGCCTATACTTCAGGTAAGGTAACCTTCCAGGGTGCTAAACCAGAGGTTCTAGCTAGCCGTTTTGGCTACCAAGCTGAGCCTAAGCAGTCACCTGAAGGGCAAAATCTAGCCCTAATTGGATCAGACGAAGTGGGAAATGGCTCCTATTTTGGTGGACTAGCGGTCGTAGCTAGTCTAGTGACACCAGCCGACCATGCTTTATTGAAGTCCTTGGGGGTCGATGATTCTAAAAATCTCAATGATAGCAAGATTCGTCAGCTTGCCCCGCTCTTGGAGGAGAAGATTCCTCACAAGGCACTACTACTTTCACCCCAGAAGTACAATGAAGTGGTAGGAGACGGCAAGGCACACAATGCTGTATCAGTCAAAGTAGCCCTCCACAATCAAGCTATTTTCCTACTGTTACAAGCAGGAGCTAAACCAGATAAGATTGTCATTGATGCTTTTACCAGTGAGAAAAATTATCAAAAATACCTTAAGAAGGAGCGCAATCGCTTTGACAATCCCATCACCTTAGAAGAGAAAGCTGAAGGCAAATACCTAGCTGTGGCGGTAAGTTCTATCATCGCTCGCAATCTCTTCCTGGAAAATCTGGATAAACTCAGCCAAGAAGTGGGCTATACCCTGCCTTCGGGAGCAGGAACCAAGTCCGATCAGGTCGCTGCCAAGCTCCTACAAGCTTATGGAGATCAGGCTCTCCAAGCAACTGCTAAATATCATTTCGCCAATACTAAAAAAGCCTACCAACGCTTAAAATAATCCTGAAAGGCCTTAACTATGCAAAACAAATGGACCCAATTATTCCTCAAATTCCTTCGTGAATGGGGAGTTTTCATCCTCTTTATCACCTTCTTCCTCTTGACCCGTCTTTTCCTCTGGCTCCCTGTCCAAGTCGACGGTCACTCAATGGATCCAACCCTAGCAGATAGACAGCGTGTTATCGTTTTGAAGCACACGTCTATTGAGCGTTTTGACATTGTCGTTGCCAAGGAAGTTGAAGAAGGTAAGACCAAACAAATTGTAAAACGTGTCATTGGGATGCCAGGTGATACCATTACCTATCAAAATGATAAACTTACCGTCAATGGCAAGGAAGTTAAAGAGAAATATCTCAAGGAATTTCAAGCTGCCTTTGCTAAGGACAAATTACAAAAAGAATATGACTACCGCGATTACTTCCAACAGTTAGCCAAGGATGCCAAGGCCTTCACAGTCAATGCTGAGGGCAATACAACCTTCACGGTCACTGTTCCAGAAGGCAAATATTTCCTACTTGGAGACAACCGTATCGTTTCTAAAGATAGCCGTGCAGTTGGTTACTTTGATGAAAGTGCTCTTGTAGGAGAAGTCAAATTCCGCTTCTGGCCACTTAATAAAATCGGTGGCGTTGAGGACAACTAATCACACTAAATAAGATAAGGTTGGGGAAACCCAGCCTTATTATGTATCTAGGAAAACACACATGCAAGAATATTATTTTTCAGGAACTATTCAACGTGTCATTTTTGAAAATGCCAGTAATTTCTTTCGTATCCTACTCTTAGAGATTGACGAAACTGACAGTGACTTTGAAGACTTTGAAATCATTGTCACGGGAACCATGGGAGATGTCATGGAGGGGGAAGATTATACCTTCTGGGGTCAGCTAACCAACCACCCAAAATATGGCGAACAGCTACAAATGACTCGCTACGAACGTTCAAAACCTTCTGCCAGTGGCCTTATCAAGTATTTCTCTAGCGACAATTTTAAGGGAATTGGTAAGAAAACAGCTGAGCGCATTGTCGATCTTTATGGAGAAGATCCTATTGACAAAATTCTCGAGGACCCGAACAAGTTAGAACAGATTCCTAACCTTTCAAAGGTTAACCGAGAAGCCTTCGTTGCAAAGTTAAAAATCAACTATGGAACCGAGCAAATCTTGTCCAAGCTTTCCAGCTATGGACTGACACCAAAGGCTGCTTCACAAATTTTCAATCAATACAAGGAAGAATCGCTCAGCCTTATCGAAGAACATCCCTATCTCTTAGTAGAGGAAGTTCAGGGTATTGGCTTTAAAATGGCCGATCAGTTGGCTGAACGTCTGGGAATTGCTAGCGATGCCCCTGAACGTCTACGAGCCGCCCTAATACATTGCCTGCTAGAGGCCTGTATGGAAGAGGGGGATACCTACATCGAAGCCAAAGCTTTGCTTGAAAGGACGATTACCCTTTTGGAAGGTGCCCGCCAGATTGAGCTTGACCCTGCCTTGGTTGCTCACCAATTAACCAACCTCATCCAAGAAGACAAGGTTCAAAATATAGAGACTAAAATCTTTGATAATACCCTATATTTTGCGGAACAGGGCATTTATACCCACCTGAGTCGTATCATGAAAGACCAGCCTGACATCAGTGCTGAAGACAAAATCCTTGCAAGCCTTGAAGAAGTGGAAGAGGACCTTGGTATTACTTATGACAAGGTTCAGAAAGATGCCATTATTAAAGCGCTACAAAGCAAGGTCTTCATCCTGACGGGTGGTCCTGGAACAGGAAAAACAACTGTCATCAACGGAATTATTAAAACCTATGCTGACCTTCATGGTTTAGATCTCAAAAAAACTGATTTACCCATTATTTTAGCAGCACCAACGGGACGGGCTGCGCGTCGGATGAAGGAACTAACCAATCTTCCTAGCGCCACTATCCATAGACATTTAGGCCTCAATAGCGAGGATGATTTCAAGACCTTAGAGGACTACCTTGATTGCGATTTGATTATTATCGACGAGTTCTCTATGGTTGATACTTGGTTGGCCAATCAACTCTTTGAGAGCATTGCGGATTCTACTCAGGTTATCATTGTGGGTGACCAAGACCAGCTACCTTCCGTAGGTCCTGGTCAGGTCTTGGCTAATCTCTTACAAATTAATGAGATTCCTAAGGTTTCGCTGACCAAAATTTTCAGGCAATCCGAAGATTCCACCATCGTTACCTTGGCTAGTCAAATGCGTCAAGGCCAACTACCTGCTGATTTCACAGAGAAAAAGGCAGATCGCTCTTACTTTGAAGCCAATGCCAATCATATTCCACAGATGGTTCCTAAAATTGTCTCAGCCGCTATAAAGAGCGGGATTGCTGCTCAGGATGTGCAGATTCTAGCCCCCATGTACCGAGGCCAGGCTGGTATCAACAATCTCAATACCATTATGCAGGACCTACTCAACCCCCAAGAAAAGGCCAATCAATTTGCCTTTAATGACATATTCTTCCGTAAGAATGACAAGATTCTCCATCTGGTTAATGATACAGAACTCAATGTCTTCAATGGTGATATCGGTATCATTACCGACCTGATTCCCGGTAAATACACTGAAAGCAAGCAGGACGAAATTTACATGTCCTTTGATGGTAATGAGGTTATCTATCCTCGCAACGAATGGCATAAAATTACCCTGGCCTATGCCATGTCAATCCATAAATCCCAAGGAAGTGAGTTCCCTGTCGTTATCCTTCCCATCACACGCCAAAGTGGACGTATGCTACAGCGTAACCTCATCTACACCGCTATCACACGCGCCAAGAGTAAGCTAGTCATATTAGGGGAAATTGCAGCCTTCGATTATGCCGTTCACAACGAAGGCGCCAAACGCAATACCTACCTCATCCAACGATTTGAACAAACTTATACACAAGCTGTGGATAAGTCTGTCGAAAAGATTGTTAAAAACGAGGCAAAAGACGCCTCCAATCAAACAAAAACGAAAAAGGCTGACCCTTCAGAAACCTTTGAAAATAAAGGATTCTCAGAAGATGTCAATACAGATACAACTCTTATCAACACTTATTCACAAGCTGTGGATAAGTCTGTTAACAAACCTGTGCAAATAGTAGAAAACTATCGTTTAACTGAAGACAATTGGGCCACTATTGACCCAATGATTGGGCTCAGCGAAGATGATATTGCAGCCTTTTTTAACAGCAACTAAAGAAAAAGACTTGGAAAGCGACTCACTGAGAGCAACTCCAAGTCTTTTCATTTACTAAAATACTAATCGTATTAGGGCCATAGACACAATACCGACGATCACAGCATAGAGGAGATTCTTACTCTTAAATGCTACAATTACCGTTGGCACCGTAGCCAGTATTTCCATCCACTTAAACTGCGGCAAGTGACCGATTTTCTCAGTCATGAGGCTTGAGAGAATCAGGGCAAAGAGAATAGAAACTGGCAGATAGTGCAAAAATCGAACAACAATATCTGGTAAGCCCTTGTATTTAACCAAGACAAAGGGAAGAACACGAGGAACCCAGCTGACCACAAACCCAAGTAGAATAGCAATGAGAATAAACTTATTGACGGCCATCACACATCACCCCCACACTACATCCAATCAAAGTTGCCACTAGGACTGCCAAAGATTCTGACAAGATGATACTAAAGCTCAGATAAGCCACCGCAATAGATAGTAGAATCAAGAGCAGCTTACGCACGCCTTCCCCTAACAAGGTATCAATCTGGCTACTTAACAAGCCGATAAACATAGCAATTAAGGCAAAATCCAAGCCAAAAAGCTCAGGATTAGGAATCATTGAACCAATCAAACAACCAATTACTGATGATACAATCCAAACCAGATAACTGAAAATATTGTTACCATGCATCCAGTTAGCGGAAATATCTTTATGATGCACATATTCTCCCAACAAGACTCCGTAACTTTCATCCGTAATCAGACTACCAATTCCCAGCTGATTCCAGAGACTTGTTTTTCTAAAAATCGTCGTTGCATGTAAACTCATCAACATGTTACGCAAATTAACCAAGAAAACAGTCAAGGTTAACTCACCAAGGCTAGCTCCTGCAACTATTAATGCACACATAGCAAACTGAGCCGAACCACCGTAAACCAAGGCACACATAAGACCAACTTCAAGAGCTGATAGTCCCGAAGCCGCTGCTACCACACCAAAGGCAAGGCCAATAGCCACATAACCTAGAGCTGTGGGTACTGCGGCTTTCACACCCAAACGAAAGTCAGACAAACACAATCCTTTCTAAAGGAACCTCTTACCAGACTAGTAAGAGGTTCTTCTTATTCTTCAAATCCTGCAAAAGCTAGACTTGGCTTAGCATTCAAGTCCAAATCAGAAAAATGTTTCTTGTCACATTCAATAGCTGCTGCTAAGGCAATCATGCCAGCATTATCACCACAGAGACGTAAAGGTGGGATGACTACATCTACATCTGTGATTTCTTCAGCCAAACGTTCACGTAAGCCCTGATTAGCTGCCACGCCACCAGCCACAACAAGTGTCTTGACAGAATAACGCTCCAAGGCTTTCTTGGTCTTAGCTAGGAGAATATCCAAAACAGCTGCTTGGAAGGAAGCACAAAGGTCTTCTTTGACTAGAAGGTCTCCCTTTTGCTCTGCATTGTGATGTAAATTGATAAAGGCTGACTTCAAACCTGAAAATGAAAATTCCAAGTTTTCTTCTTTAATCATAGCACGTGGAAAATCATAAACATCTTTCCCTTTATGAGCCAATTCATCAATTTCACGTCCGGCTGGATAGGTCAAGCCCATCACACGCCCGACCTTGTCATAGGCCTCACCAACTGCATCATCACGTGTCTCACCAACAATCTTGTAATTTCCCGGTTCTGACACATAAACCAACTCTGTATGTCCCCCAGACACCAAAAGTGCTAGAAGGGGATATTCTAACTCTTGAACCTCACGCGCCGCCATCAGATGCCCAGCCATATGATTAACTGGAATCAAAGGCAAACCATGAGCCCAAGCAAAGGCCTTAGCCGCTGCCATGCCAACTAAGAGTGCCCCGACCAAACCTGGACCATAGGTTACCGCTACAGCATCTAGTTGTTCAGCACTAATGCCCGCCTCTGAAAGGGCATCCTTAATACAAAGCGTCACCACTTCTACATGATGACGACTAGCCACCTCAGGGACAACACCACCAAAACGTTTATGGCTTTCCACCTGACTGGCAATAATATTACTTAAAAGTTCCTTTTCATTTTTCAAAACGGCAACTGAAGTCTCATCACATGAGCTCTCCACTGCCAAAATATATCTATCTGCCATTAGACTTCCTCTCGCCTCATGATAACCGCATCCTCTTGAGGCTCATGATAATAATTTTTTCGAATTCCTAGATTTTCAAAACCAAATTTTCTATAAAGTGCCTGAGCGACTTGATTTGAAGTCCTCACTTCAAGAAAGATTGGCTCACTACGATCTTCCAAATGCTTCATCAACTGACTAGCATAACCACGCCCTTGATAAGCTTTTAAAACGGCGATATTGGTCACCTCAAGCTCGTCTACTAAATTTTGAAGAGCTAAAAAACCAACAACCTCTTCCTGATTATATACATAGAAATATTCCGTAGTATCTAAAGCCAGGTCTGCTGCCACTTGTTCTATCGTCCAAGGAGACTTGTCATAAACATCCGACAAAATCTGATAAATCAGTTGAGCTTGCTCTTGGCTACTCAATCTAGACGCGCTTGATGTAGTTGTCACAATTAGTCTCCTCATGCGTCTTGAGCCAATTCTCCTCTGCCTCAACCCGCTTCAAGTAATGTGGAACAAAAGCATCCACATCAACAGAAGGCAAATACAAACCTAAACGACCAATTAACTGAGCTGATGGAAGGCTTGACAAAACAGTTGCATTTGGAAGATTTTCCTTAATCTGATCCACAAAATTAGTCACTTCACCGACAAATGTTACCTTCTCATAAGCTTTAGCCTGCTCTAAAACATCTGCAAAAGCAGCATGATGGTCAGAAACGATGGCTTGACCATTTTCATAAAAGCCAACGTAGACATTGTTACGACGAGCATCCATAATAGGAATCACAATGCCATCAGCCGTAAGGTCCGTCAGGGCCTGTAAACTTGAAACTCCCACCAAATCAATACCAAGAGCATAGGCCAAAGTCTTGGCAGTTGCGACAGCCACACGAAGCCCTGTATAGGATCCAGGACCCTGGGCAACTACTATACGTTCTAAATCAGCTGGCTGCCATCCTGCCTGAGCAACCAAAAAATCAATAGTCGGCATCAGACTAATGCTGTGGTTCTTTTTTACCGTCACAGTTGACTCTGCCACTAGGTTCTCATCTTCCAACAAAGCTACTGACAAAGCCGTACTAGAAGTATCAAATGCTAATATTTTCATCTTTTTTCCTTGCTTCCTTTTATGCTTCTCTATTATAACACAAGTCTCTACTTCCCATAAACGAACATTTTCCAACTTTTTCCGCCATTTTCTTTATCTAGGCCCTATCTTATGGTACAATAATAGTAATTGCAAACGAATCAAGGCTACTAGCTATTACTCATAAAAGTGAATATCATAACGTCAAGTGAATCCCTGAATGATTGACTTGACCGGTTTTTTTATAGAATGGCAGAGCCTTTTGTAAAGAAAGGAAAACCATGATTTATAAAGTTTTTTACCAAGAAACTAAAGAGCGTAACCCACGCCGTGAACAGACAAAATCACTCTACTTAGATATTGATGCAGAAAATGAGCTTGCAGGCCGTATCCAAGCTCGTCAAATTATTGAAAATAACACCGCCTACAACATCGAATACATCGAGCTCCTCTCAGAAAAAGCCCTTGAATACGAAAAAGAAACAGGCGTTTTTGAAGTAATGGAGTTCTAAGACCATGGCATCAAAAATCAATCTAAAACCTGAAGAAGTTGGGGTTTATGCGATTGGTGGTTTGGGGGAAATCGGTAAAAATACCTATGGTATTGAATACCAAGATGAGATTATCATCGTCGATGCGGGTATTAAATTCCCCGAGGATGATCTTCTCGGAATCGACTATGTTATCCCAGACTATTCTTACATCGTTGAAAACGTTGATCGTGTAAAGGCACTTGTCATTACCCACGGTCACGAAGACCATATTGGTGGGATCCCCTTCCTTCTTAAACAGGCAAATATCCCAATTTATGCAGGACCACTTGCTCTTGCTCTTATCAAAGGAAAATTGGAAGAACACGGACTACTTCGTGACGCACAACTCTATGAAATTAATGCTAATACAGAGCTTACTTTCAAAAATATGAGCGTGACCTTCTTCCGCACTACTCACTCAATTCCAGAACCTCTCGGTATTGTCATCCATACACCTCAAGGTAAAATTGTTTGTACCGGTGACTTTAAGTTTGACTTCACCCCAGTAGGTGAGCCAGCAGACCTTCACCGTATGGCTGCACTTGGTGAAGAAGGCGTCCTTTGCCTCCTCTCAGACTCAACCAATGCTGAAGTACCAACTTTCACAAATTCCGAGAAGGTCGTCGGCCAATCTATCATGAAAATCATTGAAGGCATCCACGGACGTATTATCTTCGCCTCATTTGCCTCAAACATTTTCCGTCTGCAACAAGCTGCCGAAGCCGCTGTAAAAACTGGACGTAAGATTGTTGTCTTCGGACGTTCTATGGAAAAAGCCATCGTCAATGGGGTTGAACTAGGCTACATCAAAGTTCCAAAAGGAACTATCATTGACCCTAGTGAGATGAAAAACTACCATGCCAGTGAGATTCTTATCATGTGTACCGGTTCTCAAGGAGAGCCTATGGCAGCCCTTGCACGTATCGCTAACGGGATGCACCGCCAAGTGACACTGCAACCTGGTGACACTGTTATCTTCTCATCTAGCCCTATCCCAGGAAACACAACCAGCGTTAACCGCTTGATTAATACTATTCAAGAAGCTGGTGTCGATGTTATCCACGGTAAAATCAACAATATCCATACCTCTGGACACGGTGGTCAACAAGAGCAAAAACTAATGCTTCGTTTGATCAAACCAAAATTCTTCATGCCTGTTCACGGTGAATACCGCATGCAGAAAGTCCACGCGGGTCTTGCTGTTGATTGTGGCGTTCCAAAAGATAATATCTTCATTATGGAAAATGGTGATGTCTTAGCCCTAACAAAAGACTCTGCGCGTCGTGCAGGTCACTTCAATGCCCAAGACATCTATGTCGATGGTAATGGTATCGGCGATATCGGAGCGGCCGTTCTTCGTGACCGTCGTGATCTCTCTGAAGATGGTGTCGTACTTGCCGTAGCAACTGTTGACTTCAAGTCTAAGATGATTCTAGCTGGCCCAGACATCCTCAGCCGTGGCTTCATCTATATGCGTGAATCTGGCGATCTTATCCGCGAAAGCCAACGCATTCTATTCAATGCTATTCGTATCGCTCTTAAGAATAAGGATGCTAGCATACAATCTGTTAACGGAGCTATCGTCAATGCGTTACGACCATTCCTATACGAAAAAACAGAGCGTGAGCCTATCATCATCCCAATGATTCTCACTCCTGATAAATAAAAAAATATGGTAGCTTTGTCGCTACCATATTTTTTCGGCTCTAATTTCACCCAGTGTACAACTCTTCTCAAGTAAAAAGCGCCGCAATGAGCGCTTCTTCTTATGCACCTGGATAAATGTAAGATACTGAACCTGGTGTTGTTGAATTTTGTGGGTCAAACCAACCACGATAGTTATCGATGTGTTGCTGATTGTTATAGTTAGATTCCAAGATTTGAATTTGTCCATCTTGACCGACTTGTGTGACATATCCAACGTGTCCATAGCCACCATCAGTCCAACATACAATTGACCCAGCAGCAGGTGTCGAACCTACAGCATAACCTTGGCTAGCAGCGCTTCCTGCCCAATCGCCACCATTACCCCACCAGTTACTTGCCCATGGAGCAACTTCTTTAACACCCCATGTACATTGACCAACTGGATAACGATTCCAGGTAGCGTCTGAATCAGAAGCTGTAACCTCTGAAGAAGTTTCAGTTGCCTCTGTATCTGCTACAGTAGCAGTTGCCCCAGAAACGTCCAGAGTTTCACCAGGAACAATAGTTGACCAGATAGTCATACCGTTCTCAGCTGCTAATTGATAAGGGTCTACCCCATACTGACTGGCAATTCCAAAGAACGAATCTCCATTTTGAATTGTATAAGCATCAGCCTTGGCTGTTTGTGCGACTGTAAGACCTAGTAATAATGCACTTGAAGCTGCTGCCAGAGCAGCTTTTTTTGTAGTTTTCATAATTCCCCCTGAATAAGATTAATATGGAATAAGTGTAACACTCTCATATTTTAATGCGATTAAGGAAGAGTAAAGAAATATAACAAAAATAAACAAGTCTGTTAAAAGTACGTAATTTGTCCAAGAACTTAATTAATCAAAAAGAAAACCAGGAAAACCTGGTTTTCAAAGAAATATTATTAGTAAATATCCAAATAATTATCAATTTCCCATTGTGAAACGAAGGTTGCGTAACTTGCCCATTCCATACGTTTCGCGTCAAGGAAGTTTGTATAGATATGATTACCCAAAGCTTGACGAACCACTTCATCTGTTTCCAAGGCTTTAAGAGCGTTGCGAAGTGTTGATGGCAAATCAATGATACCAGCTTCTTTACGTTCTTCAGGAGACATTGAATAAATGTTTGTTTCAACTGGCTCTGGTGCTTCAATCTTGTTAATAATACCATCAAGACCTGCTTCCAAAAGAACAGCAAGTGCCAAGTATGGGTTTGCCATTGGGTCTACTGAGCGCAATTCCAAACGTGTACCCATACCACGAGAAGCAGGAACGCGGATTAATGGTGAACGGTTGCTACCTGCCCATGCAATATAGACAGGAGCTTCGTAACCTGGAACCAAACGTTTATAAGAGTTAACCGTTGGATTAATAATGGCAGTATAGTTATAGGCGTGTTTCATCAATCCACCAAGGAAGTAATAGGCATCTTGAGATAATTGCATACCACGTGGATCTTCTGGATCGAAGAAAGCATTTCCTTCATCAGTGAAGAGAGACATATTACAGTGCATACCACTACCAGCAATACCGTATTTAGGTTTCGCCATAAATGTAGCATAGAGACCATGTTTACGAGCAATTGTCTTAACAACTAGCTTAAACATTTGAATATTATCACATGCTTTCAAAACATCAGCATATTTGAAATCAATTTCATGTTGACCAACTGCTACTTCATGGTGAGAAGCTTCAACTTCAAAGCCCATTTCTGTCAAAACGTTAACAATTTCACGGCGTGTATTATCTGCAAGGTCAGTTGGAGCAAGGTCGAAATAACCACCTTTATCGTTTACTTCAAGTGTAGGATTGCCTAGTTCATCCAATTTGAAAAGGAAGAATTCTGGTTCTGGTCCAAGGTTAAATGATTTGTAACCCACTTCTTCCATGTGACGCAATGCCTTTTTCAAGTTACCACGTGGATCACCTGCAAATGGTTCTCCTGCAGAAGTATAAATATCACAAATAAGACCTGCCACTGCACCATTTTCATCACCCCAAGGGAAAACTGTCCAAGTATCAAGATCTGGGTAAAGATACATATCAGATTCATTGATACGAACGAATCCCTCAATTGATGAACCATCAAACATTGCTTTATTTGAAAGTACCTTATCCAACTGTTCATCTGTCGCAGGAATTTCAACATTCTTCATAACTCCAAGGATATCAGAGAACATTAAACGCAAGAAAGTAACATTCTTTTCTTTGACTTCGCGACGAATATCAGCTGCTGTGATTGCCATAATAGGGGTCTCCTTTATAAAAAACCAAAAAATAAAAGTTCAAGGCGTAATTAGATACGCAAGTTACCAAATTGTTGTGACGGGGTCGTAAAACGGCCTTGCTGGAGGAGTTCATCATGCAAAATACGTCGAACATCTGCATCCGTTAAGGTCACTTGTTTCTGTTGTGCACGAACTTCACGTTCTTCGTATTCACGTTTAATCGCTGCAATATTATAACCGTCATCTAAAAAATCTTTGATTTCCAACAAACGATCCATATCATTCAGTGAGTACATACGACGATTTCCTGCTGTACGCTCAGGTTGAATCAACCCTTGATCTTCATAGTAACGAATTTGACGAGCAGTTAAATCTGTCAACTTCATAACTGTTCCAATCGGAAAGACAGCCAAGGAACGTCTCAGTTCTTTTTCTCTTGCCATGATTATCCTCCTTTCCTAACAATTATATTCTGAATATTTCTACATGTCAACTGTTTATGTTACTTTTTCTAACATAATGAGTAATTCCCGAACGTTTCACCATTTATTCACTCAAATTGAGGAGTTTTGTCATTGAAAACAGAAAAATAGAGCCCCTGAGAACTCTATTATTCTTATTTTAGGTGTTTAGTCAGCCAATTATAATCATAGTTCACGAGGATAGCAATAAAAACACCACAAAAGGTCTCAAAAACCCGAGCAATAACATAAACAAAAGTATCATTAGGTGGGATAGATAAGGTAATAATTAGCAGTGCCGCAACTCCTCCAATAACACCAGAGGAATTATTGAAAGACACATTAATCACAATAGTTAACATGGTTAAAATTGGAACCAATATCAATGTCACCCAAACCGAATGATCAAACAACATATTCACAAAATAAAATAAAAGAGACAGCAGACCTCCAACCGTGTTTGCAAAAATACGTGACTTCCCAAATTGAATACTTCTATCAAAGTTTTCACGAAGGCTGAAGACAGCAGTTAAACAACCAATCTGAAGCCCTTCCCACCCTAAAACAGAAAACAAGCCTAAAACAAGAAAGACAGCAATCCCCGTCTTCAGTGTACGCATACCAAATTTAAATTTTTTCGGTTCAAATTTCAATCCCATTCAATTATTTTAACATGATTATGAAACTTTTGGCTATTCTAAATGATTTTGATTACATATTCTTCACTAAATATTTTTAAAATGACAACGTAAAAAGAGTTGGTTACCCAACTCTTTTCATTCTAATTAGATTATTTATCAGTAAGAGCAGCCAATCCTGGAAGTTCTTTACCTTCAAGGAGTTCCATAGATGCACCACCACCAGTAGAGATCCATGAAAATTTATCTGCACGTCCAAGGTTGATTGCTGCGGCAGCTGAGTCACCACCACCGATGATTGATTTAACACCTGGTTGTTTCACAATAGCGTCCATAACACCGATTGTACCAGCTTGGAAGTCAGGGTTTTCAAATACACCCATAGGACCGTTCCATACAACTGTTTTCGCACCAGTCAAGGCTTTATCGAATTCAGCAATTGATTTAGGACCGATATCAAGACCAAGGAATCCTGGATCTACTGCTTCACCTTCAGTGTCTTTCACTTCAGTGTAGTCAGCAAATGCATTAGCTTCTTTTGAGTCAACTGGCAAGATCAATTTACCATTTGATTTTTCAAGAAGAGCTTTAGCAACATCAAGTTTGTCTTCTTCTACAAGTGAGTTACCAATTTCGATACCTTGTGCTTTATAGAATGTGTAAGTCATACCACCACCGATAAGGACTTTATCAGCTTTAGCAAGAAGGTTTTCGATAACACCAATCTTGTCAGATACTTTAGATCCACCAAGGATTGCTACGAATGGACGTTCTGGAGTTTCAACTGCTTCTTTGATGTAAGCAATTTCGTTTTCAAGAAGGAAACCAGCAACAGCTTTATCAACGTTTGCTGAGATACCAACGTTAGATGCGTGAGCACGGTGAGCAGTACCGAATGCATCGTTTACGAAGATACCATCTCCAAGTGATGCCCAGTATTTACCAAGTTCAGGATCGTTTTTAGATTCTTTCTTGCCATCAACATCTTCGAAACGAGTGTTTTCAACCAAGAGAACTTGTCCATCTTCAAGAGCGTTAACAGCTGCTTCCAATTCAGCACCACGTGTAACACCTGGGATAAATTTCACTTCTTGACCCAATTTAGCAGCCAAGTCAGCAGCTACAGGAGCAAGTGATTTACCTTCTTTATCAGCTTCTTCTTTTACACGTCCAAGGTGAGAGAAGAGGATTGCACGTCCACCTTGTTCAAGGATATACTTGATTGTTGGAAGAGCAGCAGTGATACGGTTATCATTAGTGATCACACCGTCTTTTACAGGAACGTTGAAGTCAACACGAACGAGAACTTTTTTCCCTTTCAAGTCAACATCTTTAACAGTCAATTTAGCCATTTGATCAGACTCCTTAATTTTTTAATACGTTTTCATTATATCACAAAATACCTAAAAGAGATAGCAAAATCAGAAGGATTTCTAGCTTATTACTAGTACAAGTACATCTATCATATAATCAAAATAGAAAGGTAGAATAGTAATGAAAAAACTACTAAATAAAATTCAGAAAAAAGCTGATCAGGATTTAAATATAATCCTCATACTTACACTTATTCCTCTTTTCTTCTTTCTTACCTTTAAGCAAACACTCTTTTCCTACATTAACCAAACCTCAGTCTCACTATGGACACGTTTAATCCTATTAGCCGGTTTACAATTTGCCATTGCAGTTTTTGAAACGCCCTTTAACTTGCTTCAAAAGAGCCATCATTTTCTGTACAAAAAAAGAAGAGCCTAAGCCCTTCTTAATATACTATTGAATTATTTAGCAATTTTTGCGAAGTATTCAAGAGTACGTACAAGTTGTGAAGTGTATGACATTTCATTGTCGTACCATGACACAGTTTTAACCAATTGATGTCCATCAACAGTTTGAACTTTAGTTTGAGTTGCGTCAAACAATGAACCGAATGACATACCAACAACGTCAGAAGATACGATTGGATCTTCAGTGTAACCGTAAGATTCGTTAGCAGCTGCTTTCATTGCTGCATTAACTTCATCAACAGTTACTTCTTTGTTAAGGACTGAAACCAATTCAGTTACAGAACCTGTTGGAACTGGAACACGTTGAGCAGCACCGTCAAGTTTACCGTTCAATTCAGGGATAACCAAACCGATAGCTTTGGCAGCACCAGTTGAGTTAGGAACAATGTTTGCAGCACCAGCACGAGCACGACGCAAATCACCTTTACGGTGTGGTCCATCAAGGATCATTTGGTCACCAGTGTAAGCGTGGATAGTAGTCATCAAACCTTGTTTAATACCAAAGTTATCTTGCAATGCTTTAGCCATTGGTGCCAAACAGTTAGTTGTACATGAAGCACCTGAAATAACTGTTTCAGTACCATCAAGTGTATCGTGGTTAGTGTTGAATACGATTGTTTTAACATCGCTTCCACCAGGAGCAGTGATAACAACTTTCTTAGCACCACCATTAGCGTGCAAGTGTTTTTCAGCAGCTGCTTTAGTTGCAAAGAAACCAGTTGCTTCAAGAACGATTTCTACACCGTCACTAGCCCAGTCAATTTGTTCTGGATCACGTTCAGCAGAAACCTTAACGAATTTACCGTTAACTTCAAATCCACCTTCTTTTACTTCAACAGTTCCGTTGAAACGACCTTGAGTTGTGTCATATTTCAACAAATGTGCAAGCATTGTAGGATCTGTAAGGTCATTGATGCGAGTAACTTCAACACCTTCTACGTTTTGGATACGACGGAAAGCAAGACGACCAATACGACCGAAACCGTTAATACCAACTTTAACTACCATTAGTGATTTCCTCCTTATGAAAATCAAATAAATATAATTTGAGAGCAAGCTCTCCCTATTGTGAAAAGATTAACTTGAGCGCTTTCAATCTAACCTTTCAACAGTCATATTATATAATTTTTTTCAAAAAATTGCAAATAGAAAAGGCACTTACTTTCATAAGTACCTTAACTTTTATATGTGCTAATTAAGCTTCACCAGAGTTTTTCTTGATGATTTCTTCTTGAACTGATTTAGGAACATCTTCATAGTGGTCAAATACCATCATGAATGTACCACGTCCTTGAGTTGCAGAACGAAGTGTTGTTGCATAACCAAACATTTCAGCAAGTGGAACATATGCACGAACGATTTGGCTATTACCATGTGCTTCCATACCATCAACACGTCCACGACGAGCTGTAACGTGACCCATAACATCACCAAGGTTTTCTTCAGGAACTGTGATTGTTACAAGCATCATTGGTTCAAGGATAGTTGGTTGTGCAGTCTTAGCAGCTTCTTTAAGTGCGAGAGATGCAGCAATCTTGAAGGCAGTTTCAGATGAATCGACATCGTGGTATGAACCATCGTAAAGCTTAGCTTTGATGTCAACCATTGGGTATCCAGCAAGGACACCGTTAGCCATAGATTCTTCCAATCCTTTTTCTACTGCAGGGATGAATTCACGTGGAACCACACCACCGACAATAGCATTTTCGAATTCGAAACCTTTACCTTCTTCGTTTGGAGTAAATTCAATCCAAACGTCACCAAATTGACCTTTACCACCTGATTGGCGTTTGAAGAATCCACGTGCTTGTGTAGCTGCACGGAATGTTTCACGGTATGATACCTGTGGAGCACCAACATTGGCTTCAACTTTGTGTTCACGTTTCAAACGGTCAACAAGGACGTCAAGGTGAAGTTCACCCATACCAGAGATAACTGTTTCACCTGTTTCAGGGTTTGTTTCAACACGGAATGTTGGATCTTCTTCAGCAAGTTTTTGAAGACCGATACCCATCTTATCTTGGTCAGCTTTAGTCTTAGGTTCAACCATCAATTGGATAACTGGTTCTGGAACTTCGATTGATTCAAGAATGATTTTTGCTTTTTCATCAGTCAATGAGTCACCAGTTGTTGTATCTTTCAAACCGATAGCTGCGGCGATATCACCAGCATAAACTTGTTCAATTTCGTGACGGCTGTTAGCGTGCATTTGAAGGATACGTCCGATACGTTCACGTTTACCCTTAGAAGTGTTCATTACATATGAACCAGATTGAAGGATACCTGAGTAAACACGGATGAATGTCAAACGACCTACGAATGGGTCAGTCATAATCTTGAAGGCAAGAGCTGCAAATGGCTCATCATCAGATGCTGGACGAGTTTCTTCTTCGTCAGTATCTGGGTTAACACCTTTGATTGCTGGAATATCAAGTGGGCTTGGAAGGTAATCAATAACTGCATCAAGCATCAATTGAACACCTTTGTTCTTGAAGGCAGAACCACAAAGAACTGGGAAGAATTCAACGTTGATTGTTGCACGACGGATAGCTGCTTTCAATTCTTCATTTGTGATTTCTTCACCTTCAAGGTATTTCATCATCAAATCTTCGTCAGTTTCAGCTACAGCTTCAATCAATTTTTCACGGTATTCGTTAGCTTGATCAACGTATTCAGCTGGGATATCTTCTTCAAGAATATCTGTACCAAGGTCGTTAGTATAGATTTCAGCCTTCATCTTAATCAAGTCAATGATACCACGGAAATCATCTTCAGCACCGATTGGCAATTGAATTGGGTGAGCGTTCGCTTGAAGACGATCGTGAAGTGTGCTTACTGAGTAAAGGAAGTCAGCACCGATTTTATCCATCTTGTTGGCAAATACGATACGTGGAACACCATACTCGGTTGCTTGACGCCAAACTGTTTCAGTTTGAGGTTCTACACCTGATTGTGAGTCAAGAACGGTTACGGCACCATCCAATACACGGAGTGAACGTTGTACTTCGATAGTGAAGTCCACGTGTCCTGGTGTATCAATGATATTAACACGGTGACCATTCCATTGCGCTGTTGTAGCGGCAGAAGTGATTGTGATACCACGTTCTTGTTCTTGCTCCATCCAGTCCATTTGTGATGCACCTTCGTGAGTTTCACCGATTTTGTGAATTTTACCAGTGTAGTAAAGGATACGCTCTGTTGTAGTTGTTTTACCGGCATCGACGTGGGCCATGATACCGATATTACGAGTTTTTGCAAGTGAAAATTCGCGTGCCATTAGGTTTATTCTCCTATAAAAATTTTAGTTTACTTATTTATTATAACATTATTGTCAAAAAACGGATAGGCAGGACCTACCCGTTCTCATTGGTTTTTGATTTGTTGCTTTCAACTCGCAGATGAGTTGAAAAAGAACTCAAGAGCTACCCGAGCTCAATTGAACCCCGGGCTAAAAGCTTGGAAAATAGATAAGCTTTCCTAGAATCTTTGATTCTGCGTCAAGCTTCCTAATTTTCAATCGCTTTTTTAACGCCCTCAGTATCTTATTCTTACCAGCGGAAGTGAGCAAAGGCACGGTTAGCTTCAGCCATTTTGTGAGTATCTTCACGTTTCTTAACTGATGCACCAGTGTTATTTGCAGCATCCATAATTTCTTTAGCAAGGCGGTCTTTCATAGTGTGTTCACCACGCGCACGTGATGCGTTAACCAACCAACGAAGGCCAAGTGTTGTACGACGTTCTGGACGAACTTCAACTGGGACTTGGTAGTTTGAACCACCGACACGACGTGCACGTACTTCAAGTACAGGCATGATGTTGTCCATAGCTGTTTCAAATACTTCAAGAGCATCGTTTCCAGTTGCTTCTTTGATTTGTTCGAAAGCATCGTATACGATTGTTGCAGCAGTACCACGTTTACCGTCAAGCATTACACGGTTGATAAGACGTGTAACGATTTTTGAATTGTACAATGGATCTGCCAATACTTCGCGTTTAGGCGCTCTATTTTTACGACTCATTTTATCTTATCTCCCTTCTTATCCTTTAGGACGTTTAGCACCGTATTTAGAACGGCTTTGTTTACGATCAGCTACACCTGCAGTATCAAGTGCACCACGGACGATGTGGTAACGTACCCCTGGAAGGTCTTTTACACGTCCACCACGGATAAGAACAACGCTGTGTTCTTGGAGGTTGTGTCCAATACCTGGGATGTAAGCAGTCACTTCGATAAGGTTGCTCAAACGTACACGAGCGAATTTACGAAGGGCTGAGTTAGGTTTTTTAGGTGTCATTGTTCCAACACGTGTTGCAACACCACGTTTTTGTGGTGAAGATACATTGGTTTGAACTTTTTTGTGGCTATTGTAACCAACGTTCAAAGCTGGTGATTTAGATTTAACAACTTTTGATTGACGTGGTTTACGAACCAATTGGTTAATTGTAGGCATCTACATTCTCCTGTGTTTTTTATTTTTGGTTGATATGCACTTGGTGACAGCCCATATCTGGGTGTACTTTTGCAACTTATGTCAGCACGTCTCTGTACACTTTTGAGAGACCAAAAGTAAAAAGTACCGTCTAGTATAATACCATTTTTTGAGGAACCTTGTCAAGAATTTCTTGCCAAAAAGAAAATTCCTAAGCATTAGATTAGGAATTACCTTTTAAGTTTTTTATTTATCGAAAATATTACCTACTTCAACTTCTACTTTTTGCGATTTTACATCGATATCAGATACAGTAAGCAATGATTTGTATTCATGAATATCTCGGTCGCCTTTGGCATTCTCTGCAAATACAGCTACACCCACTAATTCACTATCAAATTCTGAAAGTAAGCTAATCATACCGGTAATGGTGCCACCACCCTTAAGAAAATCATCAACAATAAGCACACGACTATTGGGTTTCAAGCTACGTTTTGATAGAAACATTTTTTCAATACGGTCACTTGATCCGCTAACATAGTTCACTGAGACGGTAGAACCTTCTGTGATTTTCAAATCACGACGTACAATAACAAAGGGAATGTTTAGGACATCTGCTACTGCATTTGCCAAAGGAACACCTTTTGTTGCAACAGTCATAACAGCATCAATCTTTTGACCCTTAAATGCGCTAGCAATAATACGTCCAACATTCTTCAAAATAGACGGTGTACTCAATAAATCAGACAAATAGAGATACCCACCCGGTAGGATACGATCACTCTCAGAAAGTCTCTCACAGAGACCTTCGACTAAACTTCTTGCATCTTCATCGGAAATAGTTGGTGTAAACATAACACCACCAGAGGCCCCTGTTACTGTTTCAATTTCACCTATCTGACTCTCTTCAAAAGCTTTCTTAATGATTGCAATATCTTCTGAGATTGAAGATTTTGCAGCTTCATAACGCTCTGCAAAGGTATTAAGGCTTGTCAACTGATAGGGATTATTAATCAGGTAGTTTGAAATCACTACCATGCGCTCACTTCGTTTTAATTTCATAAATTACCTATAATTTCTGTACTTTTTTACTATTATACCATAACACATTAAAAAACGAACATTTTTGCCTTAATGCTCGTTTACTTTCGATTTTAATCAAATTTTGGTTTATAGAAGGAACGATTGTCCATAGCAAAGAGACGATTAGTCATTTCTCCAGATCCAACTAGGTTAAGAGCTGTCATCATCATCATCATACTAGCATCAAGATTATCAATCATATGGATAACCTCCGCTTCCATGATACGAGGACGAACTGGGCTTCCGTATTCTAATTGTCCGTGGTGACTTAAAATGACATGACGTAAAACAACAACATCCTCACGTGTATCATCAATGTTAAGTTCCATGAGAACCTTGGTAATTTCTTCATCAATCAAGGCGATATGCCCAATCAAGTTACCTCGAACAGTATACTCTGTATTTTCCGGACCAGTCAATTCAATAACTTTAGCCAAATCATGGAGCATGATCCCCGCAAAGAGCAGACTCTTATTTAGTTCCGGATAAACATCCCCAATACTGTCTGCTAAACGAACCATTGTAGCTGTATGATAGGCCAACCCACTTTCAAAAGCATGGTGATTTGTTTTAGCAGCAGGAAAACTAAAAAACTCCTTGTTATACTTTCGATAAAGAGCACGGACCACACGTTGCCATGTAGCTTCCTCTATTTTGAAAATCATCTGTTCAAGATACTCACGCACTTCAGACGGATTTACCGGTGGTTTTTCCTTAAAATCAGCTGGATCATTTGGTTCTCCAAATGCAGGCAAACGTAAAGTAATTTGATTTACCTGAGGAGTATTATTATAAACCTCTCGACGTCCTTCCATATGAACTACCTTACCAGCTGTAAATTCCTCAACATTATAAGGCTGAGCATCCCAAAGATTTCCCGAAATTTCACCAGAATCATCTTGGAAGGTAAAGGCAATATAGTCTTTACCAGCCCTTGTCTTACGTACTTCTGCACGCTTAATAAGATAAAAACCTTCAAAATACTCGTCTTTTTTCATTTGATTAATTTTCATGCTTGTCCTCATTTTCTAATTGTGGTAGATCTAACAAACTTTGTGTCGCACTATCTTGGTAGGTTTCAATGGTATCAAGAGCTCTAACGATAGCCCTGCTTCTTGTATTGAGCAGACTATCAACAGTTTTACTGGCTGTATTTAATTGTTTTTGAGCCTTGGCAAGCATATCTCCAAACTTACCAAACTCCAGTTTGACGTTGCCTAAAATCTTACTGATATCATCCGCATTTTTTTGAATGTTCAAGGTCCTGAATCCTACTGACAATGAATTCAATAGTGCAGACAATGTTGATGGCCCGGCAATAACAATATTCTCCTCACGACGAAGAGCGTCAAAGAATGAGGGTTGACGTACGACCTCAGCATAAAGCCCTTCCGTCGGCAAAAATAATATACCAAAATTTGTGGTTTCAGGTGGATTAAGATACTTCTTGTTAATATCCTTAGCAAATCGCTTAATGCTAGCCAAAAGTGATTTACGATGACTCTCGATTTGCTCTTTATTTCCGGACTCATAAGCATCTTCCAAGCGATAGTAGTCTTCAAGAGGAAACTTAGAGTCAATAGGCAGATAGATATATTCGTCCTTGTGGTTTCCTGGCATCTTAACCGCATATTCAACTCGCTCAGTTGAACCCGACACTGTCGGAAACTCTCTCTCATATTGATTAGCAGTCAATATATCTTCAATAATTTGTCCTAATTGAAGTTCTCCCATAATACCACGTGTTTTTGTATTTGAAAGGACCTTATTGAGACTTCCAACATCCCTAGCAACATTTTTCATTTCCCCCAGACCTTGGTTAACAGACTCCAGCTGTCTTGACACCGTCTCAAAGGAAGCTTGTAATCGTGTCTGTAAGGTTTGCTCAAGTTTCTCTTCAACTGTCTGACGCATTTGTTCCAAACGTTTCTCATTGGAATCCTGCATTTCTTTAACGGCCTTCGTCAAGCTCTGGTTTATTTGTTCTAGGCGCTGGTCAGAGCGATCTCGATTATCAGACAAGTTTTGGTGTAAAACTTCTCTGATATCCGTTAATTGTTGATAGAGTTCTTTCTGCAATTGATTCAATTGCCTTGTTGTTTCAAGTTGGTTTGCCTTGGCAAAGCTGTCTAACTGAAAAGACAGTTGATCTGAAAGATTATCTGCATTTCCCTCCAGACTCTTATTAATCTGACCCTTTAACTCCGCATTTTTCAAGAAAAGAACAACAAGAATTCCTAAACTTAACAAGGTCAAAAGTGTAAGCAGGTAAATCATACTAACTCCTATCTTTAGTCTGGATGACAATCACGTATCCATTTGGAACTACAACATGAATGGGGCCATCGAGGAATTCATTACTAGAATAGTTCTTCTTTTGAAAATAATTCCTATCAGTTAATTCGTACTTTGCGCCCAAAATCGTCAATTCCCCAGTTCCTTCTTGTAAGAAAGAAACGTAAGTCATCCCTGGTTCAGGAAAAATATCATGTTTTCCTTCTGGACAATAAGTAACCTTATTTTGCTTATCTCTCAAACAGATACGACTCATAAAGGGAGCTAGTTCAGGATCACTAGCCAGAAATACATTTGACAACATATGGTCCAATCTGCCACCAAATGCACCAAAAATAGTTACTTCAGCTTCAGGGAAAGCTTGAAAAATCAATTTTAAAGCTAACTCAGTGTCCGTGTCATCCTTCTCAGCGGGAGCCTTCTTACAAGATTTAGCTGTTGATTGAATGACGTTTAATTCTGACTCGGAGACAGAATCAAAATCCCCTACAGCCAAGTCAAGAGGTAATCCCCACTCCAATAAGTACAAACAAGCACGGTCCACTCCAACAAAATAATCAAAATCGGTAGTGAACCAATCTAGCTCACCACCGACAAACAAAGCTACTTTAGGCATCGATAGCATCACGAAGTGTTTGAACTTGAGCAGTTAAATCAGGATTCTTAAAGAGATAAGAACCTGCTACAAATACGTTAGCTCCTGCCTTGGCACAAGCAGCAATCGTCTTATTATCTACACCACCATCAACCTCAATATCAAATGAATAGCCACCTTTTTGGCGAAGTTCGACAACACGTTCCACTTTAGACATCATTTCTGGAATGAAAGCTTGACCGCCAAAGCCTGGATTTACAGTCATGATGAGCACTTGATCTACTAAATCAAGCACAGGAATAAGTGCCTCAACTGGTGTTCCTGGATTAATCACAGCACCTGCTTTCATACCAGCAGCCTTTATCTTCTGAAGAGCACCATGAATATGTTTAGTCGCTTCAACATGAATCGTCATAATATCTGCACCAGCTTGTGCATAAGCATCCACATAACGCTCAGGATCAACAACCATAAGGTGACAATCAAAAACTAACTTGCTGTGTTTACGCATACTAGCAACCACATCTGCTCCCCAACTAATATTAGGAACAAACTGACCGTCCATAATATCAATGTGAACATATTCTGCACCCGATGCATCAACACGAGCCAATTCTGAAGCAAAATTAGCGTAATCAGCAGCTAGGATAGAAGGAGCAATTTTATATGACATGAGAGACCTACTTTCTTTTGATAGTTTTTTTATATGTTTCGCGACGGTTTTCAATTTCACTCAAAAATTGAAGGTAATTATCATAACGCACTTGCCAGATTCGTCCATTCTCCACCTTATCTTTAACAGCGCAAGAAGGCTCGTGCGTATGGGTACAAGATCGAAACTTACAACCATGACTGGCTTGACGAATTTCTGGAAAAGATTCACTCAAATCTTCTGCATTATCCACTTCATAATCTAAGGAAGAAAATCCAGGTGTATCTGCAATTTTCCCACCATGCACATCATAAAGACTCACAGCTCTTGTTGTGTGACGTCCGCGCCCCAGACTGTCGGAAATTTCACCCGTTTCTAGCTTCAACTCAGGAGCAATACGGTTCAATAGAGTTGATTTACCCACACCTGTCTGCCCCATAAATACAGTAACTTTATGGGCCAAGAGAGGTAAGAGTTCTTCCAAAGTGAAAACGAAATCAAAACCAATTTTTTGGTACTTTTTTTGAATCTCTTTCATTTCCGAATCATCTTCAATCAAATCCATTTTAGAAATATAGATTACAGGTTTTATATGTTTGTGTTCTAATAAGACCAAAAAACGGTCCAAAAGATTACTATTAAAATCTGGTTCCTTAGCAGACATAATAACCACAGCCTGATCAATATTGACAATAGGTGGACGCACTAAACTATTAATGCGTTGCCCAATTTTAAGAATATAACCTTCTGAATTTTCCTCCGCTGAAAATTCAACAAAATCTCCAACGTAAGGCGTCTGTCCTTTTTTTCTAAAATTTCCTCGTGCACGCGTCTGGTATACAACACCATCATGCTCTACATAATAGAAACCTGCCAGCGCTTTGATAATTCTTCCTTGCAAGTGAACTCCTCATTCGTTTAATAGCCTTATTATACCACAAAACTGCAAGCATATCTGACCCAAAACAAGTGGCTCTATAATTTCTGTAGTGGGTAAAACCACCATAGAGATTATAGAGCTTTT